>Ga0206934_1066_pt1 | contig 31786 bp, 25 predicted proteins | sample Alteio_BWOrgHeat_16_FD_152932 | JGI IMG/M metagenome (GOLD analysis project Ga0206934, IMG submission 152932) | Enriched cells from forest soil in Barre Woods Harvard Forest LTER site, Petersham, Massachusetts, United States -... | ecosystem: Environmental > Terrestrial > Soil > Temperate forest >...
CGAATACCTGAAGGATCCGGCGAATGGAATATGGCTCGGGACCGTGGAGCAGATCGGTACATTCGTCCGCGAGCATCAACGTGTGAACTGAACCCGCGAGGTAAGCCGTTCCGGAAAGAGGCGGATCGATGAAGATTACCGAAATCCGGGCTGTCGGTTTGCGCGGCAGCACCCCGACCGGAGGATGGACCAACGAGATCAGGCCGACCGACTGTGTGCACACCCTCCTCGTCGTTAATACTGACGAGGGTGTCACGGGTTGGGGCTCGGTCTTCACTAACGATGTGCTCGTTCAGGGCGCCCTGCAGATCCTTGAGCCGCTCGGCGTCGGCGAAAATCCGCTCGACGTAGAACAGATCACGGAGAAACTGCATACGCAGACGTTCTGGATGGGGCGCGGTGGATCGGTGACGCACACGATCAGCGGCATCAACATCGCGTTGTGGGACATTCTCGGAAAGGTCACCAGACAGCCCGTGGGACGGCTGCTGGGTGGGCGGTATCGGAATCGCATTCGTCCTTACGCATCCCTCTTGATGGAAGACCCGGAACCGCTCCGTGATACGCTGATCGCGCTGCGCGAGAGAGGATTTGTCGCGTTCAAAATCGGCTGGGGACGTTTTGGACGCATCAACGCAGAACTGGACGAGCGCATAGTGAAGGTCGCTCGCGAGGCAGTAGGGCCCGATGCAGCCCTAATGGTGGACGCGGGAGCCAGTGATGGCACATGGCCGCACGGCTACAAGTGGGCGATCCGCACGGCGCGGATGTTGGCGCAGTACGACGTGAGCTGGTTCGAGGAGCCTTTACCGCCAGATCATATTGATGATTTCGTTCTGCTGCGACAGAATTCCGAAGTCCCGATTGCAGGTGGAGAAGTTCTCACGCGCCGCCAGTCGTTTGAGCCCTGGATCCGGTTGGGCGCGCTGGATATCGTGCAGCCGGATGTAACCAAAGTTGGCGGGATCAGTGAATTCCGGCGGATTGCCTGGATGGCTCAAGACCGCGGGTTGCGCGTGATTCCGCATGGGTGGAATACGGCCGTGGGGCTTGCGGCCGATCTACAACTGGCTTCGGCTTTGCGGAGCACTGACTTAGTTGAATATCTGACAGGGTCCCCGTTTATTGACGAGTTGAGCGTCACTCCGTGGGCGCTGGATTCACAAGGAATGCTTGCGATTCCGGAACTACCGGGACTGGGAATCAGTCTCGATCCGGACGCGATTGAGCGATACACGGGTATGCGGCTTCAAAGAATTTAATAGTCGCGTTCGTTTTGCCAAGCTCTTTCGCCGCATGCTCGGTCTCGATAATTTGCGACTCCGCAAGGCCTTGCCCGTCTGCCCGTCGTCTGGCAACTCCAACACTCTTTCACAAATATGTGATACGTGATCCACATTCGGCAAGGCAAGGGAGCCAAGGATCGCGATGTGCCGCTCTCCCCCAAGCTGCTTGCAATCTAAACACCTCCCGCAACGGTCTTGAAGAATCGAGTAATGGAGAGAAACCACAGACAGAACTAACCAACAAAGGACCGTTGATCAACAGATCAACACGCCAGTCGACCCGTCGCGATCACTTTATGCATAATTCAGGTACCAAATCCCCCTTTTGCTGATTTGCGCCAATCGCAAACAATTGCAACGCAAGTATCCTCTTGACTTCTAGGGGAAAATGGGAGATAATTCTTTGCTTCTTGTCGAAGAGAGCCTTTTGTAGTGGCTCAGCTGCAGATCCTGAGACCTCGCCTTCCCATCTTGCGAAGCTGGCCATCAAGCCAACAATCTAAGTGCGCTGATGCCACAACTACAACCCGAACGATGATTTAATCTAGCCGATGCTTCAGTCCCAAACGGGCTGATCGTTAATTGCCTTTCTGAGGTGAGTTATGACTTATCAAGAGAAAAGCGGCGCGACCGTAGTAGAGTGTCTTAAGTCTGCTCTAAACACTCTAGAAGCCATCTCATAAATGCCTGAGTAGCATAATGACGCAGGCAAGCTGGACGAAGCCGAGGAAGTTTTCGACATGAAACTCCCAACGAGTTACCAGACGACGGAAATTGTGCAGCCAGGCGAACAGTCGTTCTACCTTCCAGCGACGCCTGTAGCGTCGCAGCGGGCGGGCATCCTGCGTTTTGCCACGATTGCCACGGTTAGGCGCGATCATCTGGATGCCATATTCCTCGGCCAGAGTCCGGTCCAGGGGATCGGAATCATAGGCTTTGTCGCCGATCAGCCTTTCGGGCAGTTCGTCAAGGAAGCATCCGGCCAGAACAGCCTCCACAAGCCGACACTCGGCAGGCGAAGCGCTTTCGACAGTGACGGCGAGAGGAAGACCATCACCAGCGGCGATAGCGACGATCTTGGTGCCCTTGCCGCGTCTGGTCGGGCCGATCGCGAAGCCCCCTTTTTGGCGCTCGCGAAAGTGGCATCCACGAACGCTTCGTCCAGATTCAGCTTTCCTCGCTCGTGCAAGTGTCTGGCGAGCAGGCGCAGCGCTTCTACCAGCCTGCCTTCTCGCACCCATCGCTGAAAGCGCCGGTGGCAAGTCTGGTATGGAGGATATTTGGATGGCAACTCGGCCCATTGCGCCCCGCTGCCCAATATCCACAGCACTCCGTTCAGCACCGCACGCGTGTCGTGCCACGGCCGGCCGCGGTTATCCTCGCGCCGCGCCGGACGCAGAACAGGTTCCACCAAAGCCCACTGCTCATCGTTCAGTTCCCAGCGGCCTGCCATCGAACATTTGCGGAGATGCCTTGAGCACTTCCAGTTTCGCCGAAATCAGGCCACAAACTGTTTATGAGATAGGTTCTAGCCTTCGCCCTGTGTGGTCTTGTAATCGCATATGCATTTTGGGCGGCAGTATACACACCGTACACCGTAAAGGCACAGGGGTTGCCAACTTGTTACTGTAGTCAAAACAGTTATGGCGATGCCACCTGTAGAAACTTGCTTAACGATCCGAAGGCGATTTGTGCGAACCCGCCGCGTGGTCCTCATAATTGCCAGCCGGGCGGAAATTGCGCCCCATATGGTCAGTGCGACGGGCTCTGTATTCAACCAGATTGAGATAAGGATGCGCTGGTGGATTAGCGTATGTATCGGATGCGCCACCTGCACTGGCCGAATTTGCGGGAGTCAGGATCGATCGATTATGGAGAGCACGGAGCAGAGAGGCCTGAGGACAAAAGTGCCGCTGGTAGTTCTGCTTGCACTATCCGTCGGTGCCAATCTTATGCTTACGTTTCGATTAACTCACAATGGAGGTCAGCAACTGACTGAGGGGAGGGGACTCACAGGCAACATGGCCCCACTCCGATTGATGAGTACCAGAGGGCAAGTAATCGACATAGTCTACCGCACAGGAGAGCTCCAAGCGCTGTTCTATTTCTTTTCTCCGGAATGTCCGTGGTGCGAAACCAATCAAGCGAATTTTGAGGCATTGATTGCAGAGTCGCCCCGTAAGTACAGATTTTATGCCATTTCTTCGGCCCCTCTTGGAGAATTGCGAGCCTACGCGCAGAGAAAGCAAATTGATGTACCGTTGTATCACATCCTTCCCGAATCAGTGAGTGCATACGGCTTTGTTGGAACACCTTCCACTCTCCTTGTTTCCCCGACCGGTTCGGTACTTGCACGGTGGGAGGGCGCCTACAATCCAAGCACGACCCTTGAAATGGAACGCATGTTGTCAGTGCATCTGCCGGGACTCACCTTCGCTCCCCCGGAGGAGGCGCGTGCCAAATGAGCTCGAGCCATCTTTCTATATTGCTACTATTAGTTATGGTCTGTGAGGGCGTGTCACAAACCTCGTCTAAGCATTCATCTCCCCCGCGATTTACGGACGAAGACATCCGACAAGTACTTCATGACACGGTTGGTGTGCCGCCCGAATTTGGCGCAGATATTCGTTTAACAATCGTTGAATTGGGCTTTGTCGGACCGCGCATGCGCCGAGCATTACTTAACGAGGCATATTCTCTCGCTGGTGGGGCGCAGGAACGAGTTGCTCTCAAACGCGTCGACGGTGGCGGTCCGATCACAGGCGCTCTCAACGATGTCTTTCAAAAGGGGTTCGACGAGCTGTCGCTTCGGGCAAGAGTCTCAGAGGATTTGGTGACTGTCGACGCCGACCGCGCGCAAGATCTGTTCCGGCGAATTAAATTGACATCCGATGAAGGATCGGCATGTGAGCAAGAGATGGTGTACGATCCATCCATCTATTATTCAGCGATGGCACGTTTGCTCGCCTCTATTTCTGCGAGTGAACGCCGTGTTCGCTTTCTCGAGGACCAGATTCCACAACTTGTATCGACGGCGCAAGTTGCATCTTTTGTTAGGGTAGTGATTGGGTCCAATTTATCACTTGCCAACCAAAAAGTCATAGCTCAGCGCATTGCCGCACAACTATCTCAAATAACATCAAACCGCCGCGTGTTTTCGTCCTACTATGCCGATGTCATACCTGCGCTGACGCGATTGGCCACTTTGCTTCCGAAAACCGAACAGACCTCGTTCCTAATCCAACTCAGGGATTGGATTCTCGCATCAATCAACGATGGCGTGTGCCAGCTACAAGGTGGCCGAATTAAACACCGCGACGGAACGATCCAGCGGTTTAATCCTTCGAGGCCTAGCGATATATTCAATAATGAACTTACAGCGCTGGGCCGAGTAGATCTTGCTATCGATCCCAGCGACGTCTCAGCTTCTCCTTTGCTTCCCCCCGCTGCAAATGATCACTATTCCTCTGAATACCTCAGCATGTTTCGATCTTATCATCTGTTAGCAACGGATTATGGCAGTGCCAATACCGAAGGTCGATGGCAAAGCGAGCTGCAAAAGTATACTGACGCAATTGATCAGTGGAATGAACCGCTTGATCGTAGTCAGTATTCGGCTTACTACATTGAGAAAGCAGACATACTTCAGCAAGTGCTCAGTATCCAGCAAAATGCGACAATTGTGCGGACAGGAATGACACAATCCGAGTTCTCTGCCATTCGTAGGGCGACATCTTCGAGGAGGACGGGAGATAGAGATGAGAGCCCTCTCCACTTCCTACTAGAGCTGATTGATGGCGCGACGGCCCGAGATATTTATCCTGACCACCACCTATTATGGTTCCAACCTGTCCTCGAACTGCTAAGGTCTTCTTACAGCGAGGGTGAAGTTGATGCGAGTTGTATAGCGTCGTCAAACCCTGTGTTACGGGCTTATGGGGCTCTTTCGCGCCTGTTGCACTCAAAGGGTAGTAACTACATCTGAAGGTGCCACAGGGAAATTCCGATTTATTCGCTCGATACTGCCCAAAAGACCCCGCGACCAATCGCTCGCATTCTAGAAGGCGATGGAATCCGCGAGGGCGAAACGGATGACCTCTGCCGCCATTGGCCTCGACGCGACATGGTCTTGCTCCTTCCCACGCCGATCGGGTCTGCAAACTCTGCCGCTCCGGCCTCAGCAAATCCGAGATCGCCCGCCGTCTGAACATCGGCCGCACTACGGTGCGCCGTATCTTAACATCGGAAAAGGGCTGATATGGCAACGAAGAAGATCGCGAGTTCTCAGAACATCTATCAAATCAAGGTCACTCTGCTTGGCACCAAACCGCCAATCTGGCGCCGGCTGCTTGTGCCTGCATCAATGACTCTGACGAAGCTGCACGATGTTCTGCAAACCGCGATGGGCTGGGCGGGCGGTCACATGCACGAATTCCGCACTGCTGATCGACACTTCGGGATACCCGACCCTGAAGACCGAATTATGGGAATGCAAGTAGAATACGAACGTAGTATCAGGCTCAGCAGTGTGCTCCGGAGCGCAGGCGCCAACTTATATACGCCTACGATTTCGGCGACAACTGGGAACACGCCGTCGTCTTGGAGAAACTGCTTCCCGCTCAACTCAATCTCGATCTCGAGTAGCCAATCTGCATTGACGGAAAGCCTGCGTGCCCGCCGGACGACTGCGGAGGCATCCCCGGATACTACGAACTTATCGAGGCCCTCGCTGACCCTGAACATGATCGGCACGAAGAAATCAGCGAATGGATAAGCGATGGCTTCGATCCCCAGGCCTTTTCGGTGGAAAACGTCAACCGAATGCTCTCACCCAAGCGCCGTCCCGGCAAAGCCGCCAAGAATTAAGTACAGCTCCTGATTACCCTGGCTTGCCGAAAACACACCATGCATCACCGATTTCGCGACGAACCCCGAGATTAACCCGATGCGAATGTACCAGATCAAGTGAAACATTCTTCCCCCTACCCTTACCTTCAGAACGTCGTCGAGTATAACCCGTATGTCTGGCAATTGACCACAGTTTCCTATCGCCTTGATCGGCTTTCGGATCGGACCAAATACAGACGGCACATTTCTTGACAGCCGGGGCGAAGAAGGGTGCGGAAGTGAGGCGCGCTGTTGAGCAATTGGCTCATCTCACATTTGCCACAAGACGACTCGGCGCGATGAATGCATTCGTTTGCCCGCAGAATCGCAAAGGTGAGCGATTATGAACAGACGTCTTGGATTGCAACCTCGATAATCCCGTTGATCGGCACGTGGTCAACGTGAGCTCTTGCTACGCTGCCGCCGTTCTGGTGCATGAGCAGGTACTCAATGACGCGCCGGGCATCGCGCTTGTGGCCCACGTCGTTCTCGGCGTGATATTCGATGATCCGCGAGGAATCGAATGAGCGAACGTACTCTTATTAGCTATTCTGGAAAGCGGCCCGTGTCCGTCGTTTCCGGCAATATTGGTCCGCCTCAGAAATGCGAAGCGCTCCGCGAGGCCTATAAACGGCACTGCTCCGAACTTGTGACGATTGATGAACAACAGGTCAAGCTGCTTCTGGTTATGCTTGGAATCTTCAGTGCCGGCGCCACCTACTTGGCATCGAGATTCAAGAATGGCGGATCAAGTGACCTGAAGTGGGGAGTCAAGGTTGGCTTGACGATAATCGCGCTCACGCTGCTATGGCAGTGGTTTCATTACTGCTCCGAGCGGCACAACTATCGCCAAGCCGTGCGCGATCTGCTTGTCCGATGCGAACTGGCCCTCGGCTTTTATGCAGCCAACGCTTATCTCGAAGATGAGGCCCTGTACACCGAGGAGGAGTTGAAATTTCACACCAAGGGCGGGTACGCGCTGAAGACTCATATCAGCACTGTAGTCGTTTCATGCGGTGGATTTCTTCTTATCCTCTGGTACCCATGAACGCGTGAAACAGTAAGCTGGAAATCGCGGTTACAAAATCAGACCGACCAATATAAAAGTGTTTTGGGCAGGGGCATGTGGGGCAAATGGGACTCCAGCGGTGCTCCTCCCAATGCCCCTATAAACATTGACTGTTTAGCGTTCTTCTACTTTCTGCATTGCTAAAGGTCGATTTCGGAGCGCAGCGAAGTCGGGGGCGAAGACGGTTGGATTCTCAGCCAGCATACCCCTGTGCGACCAGGCGTTCCAGGGCTTTGCTCATGGTCACCACGTTGCGAAGGATTTAGGAGATCGTCGACAGGGTGGTCGTGTTTGATCAACTTGCGCTGCTCGTCGCGAACCCTTTCGGCGGCCAACGCACCGCCACCGAAGGCGATCCACTGGAGGACCTGATTGAAACGTTCGCTATGCATGCACAACCAGATGGCGCAGTCTTGACCCGTCAACAAGGAGATTTATCGAAGAGGGAATTGAAATCTACGTTCGCCCAAGCGGAGATCGCGTCATGCTGATGTTCCATATTCCCGATGCGCTTCGCGCGCAAGTTCTCAAAGGATGATAACGTAGGATTTTTTTCGCACATTCGCTTTGAGCTGTGTGCAGGTCGGCTGGTACAAGCATGAGCAGTGAGACCTCAGAGGCGTGTGCGATGGAGCCAATTAAAGACGCAGGATCCGAAGCAGTTAGGCAGTGTAAAGAAATAAAGGTAGCAATCGGCGATTACCGGATAGCGTGCGGCTTGATGACGTAGTTCCATTCTCCGTGAAACTTGTCCGGATAGAGATTGACTTGTTCCAAGTCCTTTGCCGTCACTTTGCTGCCCGGTCGGGTATTTGCGGCGATCCAACCGACAGGTCACGGTTAGCCCCTTTGCCGTCGTAGTGCTGGTGATCAGATTCACGATCGTTTCGTAGTCCCGCAACGGCTCACCCCGCCAGTTCGACGAAATAAAGGAGAACAGACGGTGCTCGATCTTATTCCATTTGCTCGTCCCAGGAGGAAAATGACACACCGACAAGGTTAAGCCCGATTCATCTGCGAACTTCTGCAGCTCGACCTTCCACAAACGCAACCGCCACCCATTGCTTCCACCGCCATCGGCTGTAATTAGCAACGCCTTTCCCTTGGGATAAAGGCGTCTTCCTTCGCGCCGCCACCAACCCCGAATTGAAGCCACAGCAAACGCACCGGTGTCGTGGTCGGTGCCGATATTGACGAATCCAGTGTTGCGCCCAATATCGTAAATGCCATAGGGATAAGCCCGCGGCACGTCGGGACTGGGAAAGTCATGGCCCTGCACCTTGTGCGGTTGCTTCTTCACGCGCCATTGCTGGCCGGCATTGTGGTAATTGCCGATCAGCTCTTTCTTCTTGGTATCGACCGAGATCACCGGCGAGCCGCCCGCCAAATAGCGCTTCGCGGCGTTGTTGATGTGACGGAACTGCGCATCGCGATCCGGATGATCCCCGCCCTCCTCGGTCTTGCGGTTACTTTGCACACTGTAGTCCAGATCGTGCAAAAGCTGCGCCACTTTGGCGTGGCTGATGGGATGCTTGCTCCGGTTCAGTGCCTCGGCGAGAGTGCGCGTACTCTTGCACGTCCAGCGTAACGGCGATTCAGGATCTCCCCGCGTGGTCTCATCGACCATCGCTTCTAATCTGTCCACCAGTTGCGGATCCGAGATGCGAATGGGCTTGCGGCCAGCCCCAGGACGTCGAATTCGACCTTTCCATGCTGTCCCCGCTTCGATTTCCCGGATTCCCTTGCCGACGGCCTTCCGTGACAAACCACACGCCCGACTCACCAGACTCACGCCACCGTAACCAAAGGACCTGGCCTCACTCGCGGCCATCAGACGCTTGGCGCGCTCGTCCAGCAACGGCCAGACCGCGCGAAACTTCGCCCTCAACTCAGCAAGAGTTCTCACCTTTCAGAAGAATAATGCCGATGAGCTGTCATCCCTCCTTACTATGTTGATACCTTTATTTATTTACATCGCCTTAGCGGGAAGGCGCCGGGGCTAGGGCCAGTGGTGCAGATTGATGACGGCCGGATACAGGCGCATTTGGATGAAGTAGTGCGGGCAACGGTTGAGGAGACGTTGAACGCGCTTCTTGATGCGGAAGCGGACGAACTGTGCGGCGCGAGGAAGTACGAGCGCACGGAGGACCGCAAGGACACTCGAGCAGGCAGCTATGACCGGCAGTTGCATACGAAGGCCGGCGAGGTGACTTTGACTGTGCCTAAACTGCGCACACTTCCGTTCGAGACAGCGATCATTGAGCGCTACAAGCGGCGGGAGTCCTCGGTCGAGGAAGCGTTCGGCGATGCTCGGGGCGGCGCTTCAACTCATGGGGTGGCGTGAATTGGATCCCGGGAATTCACCAAGGTTCCCTAAGAACCTTGAATTTGTTGGTGACGACGTATTTCTGTACGACATTGGCGCAGCTCTCGAGTTCCTGATCGGCACGCTCTCCCAAGTGCCGAAGGAAAGCTTGATCGACGCGCAGATTATGGAGAAGACCCGCGGGTTGGAAAGCCTTCACAATGGCCTCATCGTCCATCTGCTCAAGTTGCGGGTCGGCAAACCGGCAGGCCCTCTTTTAGAGGAGCTTAGTGCAGCAAAACTGCTCTTGGACAGGCTGACCTCAAGGCGATATTTCAGGCCCATTTTTCGGGCGTCGCCAGGCACGAAAGAGCCTATATTGCAATTAGACGCGGACGATCTGGCAGATATCTTTACGGATTCGAGTCTCCGCTACAGGACTGAACGAGAAATCGAGGACAAGGCTGGCCTTCCAAAAGGGACGATCACCATCCATTGCCCGAAGAGGAACACGGCCGAGAAGATTGCAAACGTGCTGTTGACGAAGCCAGCTGAGGACGGCGAGACGGACCCAGTCCACCCGCTCAATGAAATTTCAGAGCTCGATCCAAAGACATTCGAAAAACATAGGGTAGCTGTCAAGGCCGTGGAAGAAATGTACAAATCGATGTGGCGCCTCACAGTCTATGCGGCTCCCGAGCACATGGAAAAATGGAAGGACATCAGCGACGCGGCCGGTCGCGCGATCTTTGAAGCGGCAGGTGATTTCAATGAAAATCCGTGCAAAGACAGGGCCGATGGCAGCTGGCCCAACGACGAGCACCTAGTTAGCGAGCTCAAGCGCAAGACTGATGCTGCATACGTTCCGCCCGGCGCCGAGAGTGATCTTTCGGAATTTGGCGAGGACCTAGGCCGGACCGTAGATCGGCTTCTAGGCTCGGGACGGCTCGGCCCAATTCCAGAAGGGGTATATGACCGAGAAGCTGGCCTTACAGACGAGGGCCGCAAGCGACTAGAGGCCGCGTTGGTCGCCGCCCTCAGTGGACCCGAAGAGAAATCTGTCGAAAAATCGCCGACGAAAGGTTCTGGTCCCAGGATGACCCGGGTGCTGACAACCGTCAAGATCTATCTAAAGAACATGAAAGAGGACGACAGGGACTCATTGCGGCAAACTTACAGCAATCGCATTGATCTGCTTTCCGCCGAAGAATTCGACAAGTTTGCATCCCAACTAAATATTGCCGTGATCGAGTCCAAAAAGCTGGAAGAGAGCGGGGCCGCACACAAGGGAACCAAGTTTCGGCAGATCTACGAACTAATCGACCGATTACTGGATGTGCCCGTCTCAAAACGCGCCGGTTCCGGCGGCGATCTGTTCGGGGACGATGGCGAATGACGCGACGCAGTACCAAGCGCAGCGCGCCTACTCCTGGGCGGATACCGTGTATTCGTCGGTCGGCTGCGCCGCGCCACCAGTAGACCTCTTCGCTGTCGCCCGGCACAGGCGCATAAATCGTGCCGGCTTTCGCCTGATGATTCAACCCGGTGTCCTTGTCCCTGTGGAAGGGGGATTCGAACTCTTTCTGCGTGACCTGGAATCGCGAGATCTGGATATCGAGGCAGAGGAGTTGAAGAGCGCCCTTCCCCCCCGGCAGCGGTTTGGCCTCGCTCACGAGATCGCACACACATTCTTCTACAAGGGCTCGAAAGGGAAACCCGCCCCCACTTGGGGTCCGAAGGACTCCCGCGAGCTAGAGAAAATCTGTGATGGAGCCGCCGGACGCATCCTTGTCCCGTCCAATCTTCTCCAAAGGGAGATCAAGCAGGAGCTACAGGGGAACCAAGAACGCATTGATTCTGATTTCGTTCGCGCAATGGCAGCCAGATTTCGCACTTCCCCTGATGTAATGATTGAACGGCTCCGCATCGTCGAATCCGAAAACGCGTTTGCGAGGTGCATTCTTCTTGTCAGGAAGAATAAGGGCGAGGCGCAGGTGAAGGCCTGTTATATGGGTGCAACCCTTCTTTCCACACTCCGAGTGCCAAAGATACACGATCCACTGTTGAACTGGTTCCCGGAATTCCCACGAGACATCGTGGAACGCGACGGCAACGGCAGATGGGATGTGACCCGCCGAGGACGCCAGCTCGAGATTGAGAAAATCCCGCTAGGGCGGTCTGGGGATTTTCTGCTACAGGTCGATGACCCGAACCATAGAGCCCCCACTTCCAGATGATTTTGATTCCCAGCCGCCTCTCCCCCTTTTTGAGCTCATAACGTCCCCGTCAATGAAAATACGGGATCACTCCTGAAAAACGCCTATTGCGACGCTAATCATGTGCTATGCGCGCGCGGGCGCAACATCACAGTCGCCATGCCGACATCGGACTACTGATCGAGTCGGTGAATGGTGAAATGAGACGATTTGGCTCAACTGAGATCCTTGAATTGCCTCTCATATGGACACTGCATAGGAGTCTGTGATAACTTCTATGCACTGTCCAAAGGAGCAGAGTGATGGACGAAGGCAAATCGGAAGTGCTGCAGGGAACGCTGGACCTGATGGTGTTGAAGACACTTTATGCCATGGGGCCCTTGCACGGCTTCGGGATTGCGCGGCGGATCGAGCAGGTGAGCGATGGCGTTCTCGATCTGAACGAGGGCACGGTGTACACAGCGCTGCTGCGTTTGCAGCAGCAGGAATGGATTGCGTCGAAATGGGGGACGAGCGAGAACAACCGCCGGGCCCGGTTCTACTCGATCACAAAGCAGGGCACCAAGCAGTTGGAGCGCGAGACACAGAACTGGGAACGCGTAGCGGGCGTGATGGAGAGGGTGCTGAGACTCGAGAGGCAGGGTTGACGCGATGTCGAAGATACGGACGTTGTGGTCGAGGGTAATGGGGCAGGTAGCCCAGTTGCGCGAGGATGAGGTATTCGACGAAGAAGTGCGAGAGCACATAGCGCTGCTGGAAAAACGCTACCAGGCACAGGGGATGAGTGCACCAGAGGCGGCGCGGGTAGCCCGGCGCCAGTTCGGAAACGTGACGGTACTCAAGGAGCGGCAGCGGGCGCAGCGAGGGATTCTTTCGCCGACGGAGTGGTGGCGCGACGTGCGCTTCGGGATGCGGATGCTGGCCAAGCGGCCCATATCGAGCGCAGCGGTGGTGCTGGCGCTGGCACTGGGGATTGGGTTGAACTCCGCAGTGTTCACGTTTGTAAATGCGCTGCTGCTTCGGCCTCCGCAGGGCGTGAGCGGGACCAACAAGCTGGTGGAGGTATGGCTGCACAATCCGAAGGCCGGCGGTGTGGAGGGCTACCTCCCTTTCAACTATCCCGACTATGCATACTATCGCGACCACACAAAGTCGCTCGAAGGACTGATGGCATTCGACGGCGATGGCGAGGACGCGATCTGGAATCACGCAGGCACGGGGCAGATTCTGCACGTGCAGTTTGTGTCAGGGAACCTGTTTTCGCTGCTAGGACTGAATGCGGTGGCGGGGCGCACGCTCTCGGCGGATGACGACAGGATCGACGACCCGCGACAGGTAGTCGTACTGAGTTACCCCTTCTGGAAGCAGAAGTTGGGCGGGAATACAGGTGTGATCGGAAAGACGCTGATGCTGGATGGTAAAGCATTCACGGTGGTGGGTGTGGCGCCAGTGAGCTTCACCGGGTTGATGGTGGGGACGGATCCGGATTTCTGGGCACCACTGACGGCAATGGTCCGATTCCGCCCTGACGACCAGAACCGATTTACGGATCGTGACTCGTCTTGGCTGATCGTTGCCGGCAAGATGCCCCACGCCGGCGGCCGCAAAAGTGTACAGGCGGAGGTGCAGGTGCTGGAGAAGCAGGTCTACCTCGAGCACGGAAGCAAAGGCGACTTTCGGGACGCGCTGGTCTATCCCCTGACGATGGTGCCTGGGCCGCTTCGAGTGTACGTGGGCGCGTTTACGGGAGGCCTTCTGCTCGTCTTCGCGCTGGTGCTGCTGATTGCCTGCACCAACGCAGCCAGCCTGCTGCTGGCCCGGGCCACGGGCCGGGCGAGAGAGATGGCGACGCGATCAGCACTGGGCGCAGGGCGAGGGCGACTGGTGCGGCAGATGCTGGTGGAGAGCCTGCTGCTGGCCGGGCTTGCCGGAGCAACAGGCGCGGGGATAGCGTGGGTCACTTCGCGGATGTTGATGGCACTGAAGCCGGCGAACATACCCGTGACGCTGTCCATTCCGATGGATTGGCGGGTTGTGCTGTTTACGGCGGCGATTTCAGTGGCCACAGGCGTGGTGTTTGGTTTGGCGCCGGCGCTCCGGGCGAGCGCGGTGCGCGCAGCTCTGGTGCTGAAGGACGAGTCGCCCTCGGGGAGCCTGAAGAAGTCGCGCCTGCGCAGCACGCTGGTGGTGGCGCAGATGGCCGTGTGCGTGGTGCTGCTAGCCGGGGCGGCGCTGTGCGTGCGCAGCCTGATGAACGCCAACGCGATCAATGCGGGTTTCGACACACATCATATTGCCCTGGCGACGCTGGATCCGGGGGCGCTGGGGTACTCGTCGGCGAAGATCAACGACTTTTACGCGCGTCTGTTGAAACGGGTCGAGCATCTGCCCGGTGTGAACTCTGCGAGCTACGCGCAGTTTCTCCCCCTGGGTACCTCGCATTCTGTCACATTCGTCGGCAGGCAAGCGGGCAAAGATCCGAACGCCGTGATGGCGGACGAGTTCCGCGTGGAGCCGGGATTCTTCCGCACCATTGGGATTCCGCTGCGCGGGCGCGATCTGACCCAGACGGAGACAGATTCCGATAAGCCGGACGCTGTCGTCATCAACGAGACCCTGGCACAGAGAATGTGGCCGGGCGAGGATCCTATCGGCAAGCCTCTGGCACTGAGAGGTGAGAAGACCATGAGCCAGGTGGTAGCCGTGGTGAACAACGGCAAGTATCGCACGCTGGGCGAAGCACCTGCGCCTGCTATCTTCCACGGCCGGCTGCCTCCAGCGCGCACGCTCGTAGTGCGCACCGCGGGAGACTCGCGGACGCTGCTCAACGAGATTCGTCGCGAAGTGCCAATGGTCGATCCGCTGATGGCGGCCACAGATGTGCAGACGATTGAGCAGTTCATGGCGCTACCGCTGTTCCCCGCCCGCACCGTGGGATGGCTGCTAGGAGTGTCGGGGATCCTGGCAGTGCTCATGACTGCGATTGGCCTCTTCGGCGTCATTGCCTACATGGTGTCGCAGCGGACGCATGAGATCGGAGTGCGCATGGCTCTGGGCGCGCGGCAGAGCGACGTGATGAAGATGGTGATGGGCCAGGGGCTGCGGCTGACCGCAATCGGGCTGGGAATTGGATTCACTGCGGCATTTGGTGCTTCACGGTTGCTCTCGCCGCTACTTTACGGAATTGGGGCAAACGATCCGGCGACGATGGCGGCGGTGGCAATGGGACTAACGGTGATCGCCCTCACGGCGTGTTATTTGCCGGCGCGAAAGGCAATGAACGTGGATCCTTCGGAGGCGTTGAGGTACGAGTAGGCGACCGCCAACAGGAGTGACTGCGGGGGAGCGCGTCGCGGGCACAATAGAGCGAGTGCTGAAACTCGAGCAACAGGGGTGAGGCGATGGGGAAACTGCGGACGCTGTGGTCGAGAGTAAAAGGGCAAGCAACCCAAATGCGCGAGGATGAAGCATTCGGCGAGGCGTCAGTTCGGGAACGTGACAGTCCTTAAGGAACGGCAGAGAGCGCAGCGCGGAATGCTTTCGCCGGCCGAGTGGGGGCGCGATGTGCGCTTCGGGATGCGGATGCTCGCGAAGCGACCGGCGTTGAACGCGGCGATGGTTCTCGCGCTAGCCCTTGGAATTGGAGCGAACACGACGGTGTTCAGCATTGTGGACGCTGTCCTCTTGCGCCCTTTGCCATACGCGCATCCGGAACGGCTGGTCGAGGTTCAAGAGGGAACGGGGATATTTGAAGGCGATTCTGTTTGCTATCCGGACTTCTTTGATTGGCTGACGCAAAATCAGAGCTTCGATCATCTTGTGTCATACCACGGCGCTTCGTTGACTCTGACGGGTGTCGAGCGCGCGGTGCACCTGAATGGCGAAGTAGTGAGCTGGGAACTGCTGCCATTGCTGGGCGTGAATCCTGAGATGGGGCGAGGGTTCCGGCCGGAGGAAGAAAAGTCCGGTACTCGGGTGGTACTGCTTCGCCACGCACTGTGGGCATCCCAGCTCGGATCAGACCGCTCGATAGTCGGGCGAACGATACACCTAAGCGGCGAGGTCTACACCATAGCGGGGGTGATGCCAGCGACCTTCCGGTTTCCTGTCGACGCGCCCCAAAACAATTTCTGGACGACGCTGGCGGTAGATAACGATGGGACAGCGAAAGCACAGACCGCCAATCGCGGCGATCACGAGATGAGCGTGATCGGACGGCTGAAACCGGGCGTGACAATCGCCCGGACAAATGCGGACATGACGGCGATCGCGGCACGGCTGGCAAAGCAATATCCCGACACAAATACCCAGCACAATTCGGCGAGCGTGGAGAGCGAGCTCACGGCCAAGCTGGGCGATACGCGCACACGTCTGCTGGTCATTCTGGGAGCGGTGGGCCTGGTCCTGCTCATTACGTGTGGGAATGTGGGCAACCTTCTGCTTATGCGGGCACGCGAGCGGGAACTGGCGATGCGTTCTGCTCTCGGCGCAAGCCGTGCACGGCTCGTGCGGCAACTTCTGGTGGAAAGCATAATGATTGGGGTGCTTGGTGGGGCGGCCGGATGCACTCTGGCATTTGTGTCGACGCCGGCCGTGCTGCGCCTAATCGGCGACGGCGTGCCGCGGGCTGCGGACGCAGGAGTGAATCTGCCGGTGCTGGGGTTTGCGCTTGCAATTTCGCTTGCATCGGGCCTCGTGTTTGGGCTCGTGCCTGCAATAACCTCCGCGCGGGGCGACCTGCTGTCACCCCTGAAGGAAGGCGGAAGAAGCGAGACCTGCGGCCAGCATCGGCTGGGATCCGCGGTTATCGCGGGACAAGTGGCTCTGGGAATCGTGTTGACAACAAGTGCTGGCCTGTTGGTGACGAGCTTCATCCACCTGATACATACGAACGATGGCTTCAATCCGGATCACGTGCTGACGCTTCTGTTCGAGACGCCAGATTCTCGTTATGCGAACACGCGAGCGGAGTTCTATCACGAATATTTCGAGAAGCTGAGAGCGCTGCCAGGGGTCCAGTCAGCGGGTGGGTCGATTCTGTTGCCGATGATAGATAACAGTGCCAACATCAGTTTTGAAAATCCAGAGCATCCTCGTCCGAAGGGCCAGTTGGAAAGCGCGGCAGTGGATCTGGTGTCTTCGGCCTATTTTCAGACCATGGAGATCCCCCTACTCGCGGGGCAAGACTTCAACGACAGCGATACCTCACAATCGCCGCAGGTGATGATCGTGAACCGGGCGTTCGCGTCAGAGTTCTTTCCGGGCGAAAATCCCTTGGGCAAAAGGCTGAAACCGGGTACCAGCGGCGGCCCCACTCGGCCTCCTGCATGGCGTACCATCGTGGGCGTCGTCGGCAACATTCGAACCGGAGCGACGCAGCGGAAGACAGATCCGATGTGTTACGTGCCCGCCCGCCAACTCCCAAACTGGTGCTGCATGTACACGGTGGCCCGGACCAGTATGGATCCGCTCGCTCTGGAACCAGAAATACAAAAGCTGCTGGGATCAATGGATCCGGATATTCCCATCTCCGATGTACGCACCATGCATGATCGGATCGGCCTTCAATTGGCCCAACCGCGTTTTGCCATGGTACTGCTGGCTGTTTTTGCGGGTCTCGCACTGGTGCTGACCTTGGTCGGTCCATACGGAGTCATGGCCTATTCTGTGACGCGGCGTACCCGCGAGATCGGCGTACGTCTAGCGCTTGGTGCGCCGCGATGGACTGTACTGCAGATGGTGCTGCGGCAAGCTGCGGTGTTAATCCTAATCGGATCGGGGCTGGGGATTGCTGCAGCTCTCGCATCAGGATCCTTGCTACAAGCATTTTTGTATGGGACCGGTGCGCGGAATCCGGTTGTGCTGGCCAGCGTCTGCGGGGTGATAGCAGTGACAGGAGTGCTGGCCGGCTCGAAAGGCGATGCGAGTGGATCCGTCCGTCGCGTTGCGGTACGAGTGAACAGTAGATTGCGCCGTCATTGACAATCTGCAGGGGAGTTGAAGAAACGAAGTCAGATGAGTGGGTTGCCCTGCTGCCAGAGATGAAATTTGAGGCTTCGTCAGTGCCACTCGAGATACGAATTCTTGGCCGCTCGAAGAGCACGGAGAAGACTATTCGTATCTGAGAGCAACCATAGGGTCGACTCGCGTTGCTCGCCTAGACGGTACATAGGCAGCAAGAAGTGCGATCGCAAGGAACAACATCGAAACGCCGATGAAAGAGATACCGTCGATCGTATTCAGACCGTAGAGCACTCCGCGCAACAAATAGGATGCTCCGAGCGCTAGACACACTCCTACACACAGTCCTACAACCACAGGCCGCGCGCTTTCACGCAGGATTAGTGTGAGAACATCACGTTTCCTTGCTCCTAGCGCCATGCGAATCCCCACTTCACGTGTACGCAGGACAACCAAATAGCTGACCGTGCTATAGATGCCCATCGAAGCCAGCAGGAGCCCGAGCAGACCGATGCTCGAAGCGATAACGGCCGATATGCTCGATGCGAAGAAAGATTCTGTCGTGCGAAGCATCTCTTCGAGAGTTAGCGTATATGCGACCAGATTTGGATCTATGGACAGGATGATTGGGCCGATTGCGTTCACGATCTGCGTCGGGGCGCCCTGGGTTCGAATGAGAATTGTGAAGTCCTGAAGCCTGTTTTCTGGCATCGGAAGATAGATCTGCTCGGAGTCGCTTCCGTTCAGGAGGAAGCCGCGTGTATCACGAGCCACGCCGATCACCTCATACGCTGGCCCGCTGAGGTAAGCGTCATCCTTCGTATGGAACTGCCCACCGGGCGCCATGCGCAGGCGGTGGCCAATCGCGTTCTGGCCCGGCCACAGCAATTGCGCGGCAGATTCGCTGAGGATCACGGCATTCTCTGGCTGGCCGGCTTGCCGTTCGAACCCGCGTCCGAAAACGAGGGGAATACTCAGCGTTTGAAGGTAATTCGGCTGAATGTACGTGTAGTAGAGAATTGCCTGAGTATTTTGCGGCGAGGGCGGTTCCCCATTTACCGATACGGCCGCGGTTCGAAATCCACCGCTATCCGGTGCACGCGCGCTGGTTATCGAGACCACGCCCGGAAGGGATGATAGCCTCGCTCGAACCGCGCGGACCAGGGTCGCTCGACGTTCGACGTCATATCGTTCTCCCTCCGGGAACCGGAGTTCAAGGCTCAGCACGTGTTTAGTGTCGTAGCCTGGATCCATCTTGACGGCACGAATGGCGCTTCGGATCAACATGCTTCCGGCGATCAGCAGGACCAAGGAAACGGCCACTTGCGCCACCATCAACAAATCGCGCATTCGGCGGCTGCGTACCTTGCCAGTTCCCGTATTGACCTTCGATGCGGAAGAAACGGCACCTCCGGAACTTTCAAGAGCGGGTGCCAACCCGAAAAGAACGCCTGCCAGCAAGCTGAGCCAAAACACGTACGCGAAGATTTCCAGATCCGGCGTGACGTGAAAAATGAACGTACCGTAGTCCTCTGGGAATGCATCAGCGATCGCAACCACAATTGTCTGGAGGAAGGCCCAACTGAACAGCAACGCAACTGCTCCTGCTACCAAACCCAGCAGGGCGCTTTCGGTCAGCAACTGTCGGATGATCCTCAAACGGCTCGCTCCAAGAGACAGCCGCATGCCTAGTTCGTGCTGGCGCGCAGCGGCCCTCGCCAGTTGCAAGCTCGCCACATTGGCGCAGGCAATCACCAGCACCATTCCCACTCCGACCATAATCAACAAGATCGCATACTCCAGGCCGCCGTACTGACTCAGTGGATAGGGAAATGGAGAGCCCGGCCAAATCACCGCCTTGGTGGATTTGTGCAAATCAGAGCTGGAAGCATGCAGCGTGCTGAGGTGGCCTGCCACCAGGGTCATCTCGGCCTGAGCCTGGCCGATGCTGGCGTCCGGAGACAAGCGACCGTAGACTCGGCAACACAAATTTTCCCGGTTGCGCAGCCAATTGTCGTCAGGATGAACCAAAGGCTCAAGTCTGAGTGGAAGCCAGAAATCCGGTGCTGTCACACTCGTGCCGACAAAGTTGTGTGGTGTAATTCCGACGATTGTGAAGGCAACCCCGTTCAAGCGAACAGCCTTGCCGAGAATCGCCGGATCCCGGCCAAACCGCTTCTGCCAATAGTTATCACTGATCAGTGCCGACGGAGATGCAGCCAGCCACGTGGAGGCTTCCGGCGCAAAGCTCCGCCCGTAAAGTGCTCCGGGCCCCAGGACGGAAAAATAGTTCTCCGAGACAAAGAACGTGCTTGCCGTCTCGACGTTTAGGATACTCGGCAGCGGAATCAGTCGTGATACGAGCGAGCCGTCTGACGAACTGCGCCGGCCTGAGATTTCCTCTGTTCCGGTAAGCGTTAAATTCTCCGGAATGCTCGCCGCGATCAGGCCGCTGAAAGAGTGAACCTGGTCTCGATAAGCCTCGTAGTCAGGAATGCTGAACAAGGCTTGGAAATCCCCTGACTTGTCACTAGCTCCCGATTGCAACTGCACCGCAAGATTAACCATCCGTCCGGATTCGCGGGCATCGAGAGATCGCTTGAAGAACGCCTTATATGCGGTAAAAGCTGCTGTGTTCACACCAATGCCAATCGCAAGTGCGAGCACGGAAACGAGTGTAGATCCCGCGTTGCGCCATAACATACGGACACCGTAACGCAAGTCCTGGAGTACGGTCTCCGGTAACATCATCAGGTCGACCTCGTTCATGCGCTGCCGCCAAAGGCTCGGATTGACGAAGCGGAGCCGTGCATCGCGGCGCGCCTGGCCGGGAGTCATCCCCGCATCCACATTCAACTGTTCGCGCATGGAAAGATGGAATTGGAGTTCTTCCTCGTGCTCCCTCGTCAGCTTTTCTTTTCCAAAGATTGCCCGAAAGCGAGAAAACCACGCCATGATAGTCGCCTCTTCCTAAGCCTCTCCAAAATCCAGAACCAGGGCCACCGCGCTCGTGATCTTCTGCCAGTTTTGTCGCTCTGCGCTCAGATGTTTGCGGCCAAGCGCCGTGAGCCGATAAAACCTTGCGCGACGGTTGTTTTCGCTTGTACCCCATTCTGAAACGATCCAACGATCCTGCTCCATGCGGTGCAGCGCTGGATAGAGTGATCCTTCCTCGACGCGCAGAACTTCGTGCGAAATCTGTTGGATGTGGAGCGTGATGCCCCAGCCATGCATAGGGCCCCGTTCGAGGCTTTTCAGTACGAGGAGAGCCAGAGCTCCTTGCAGGTTGTCGTTCTTAGTCTTCGCCACCAGGCACTCCTATAGAATTCTATGGAAGAGTGCCACTTTCGAACGATTGTGTCAAGTTGATCGGAGAGGCTCCCTCGCTTGGCTGGCAGTTTGAACGTAGGCAGGGTATCAGACGTTTTCGCGCTTTAGGGAACCTCTGCACAAGTCCCAAATCCACAGCCGAGTTGAGTAGAGTTGTAAGTGGGTAAGGAGCACGATGCGACAGGTTACATTGGCGTCCCAGGGCAGCTTCGAGAAGTACGGGCGGAAGAGTAAGCGGGAACAGTTTTTGGAGACGATGGAAGCTGTCGTTCCGTGGAGGGAACTGGAAGCGCTGATCGAGCCGCATTATCCCAGGGCAGGTAATGGCCGCCAGCCCGTAGGTCTGCCGATCATGCTGCGGGTTTACTTTCTTCAGCAGTGGTTCAACCTGTCGGACCCGGGTGTGGAAGACGCGTTCTATGAATCGCCGGCGCTGCGGCGGTTTGCGGGGGTGGATCTGGGACGTGCGCCGGCACCGGACGAGACGACCGTGCTACGTTTCCGCCATCTGCTGGAAGAGCACGAGCTATGCGGCAAAATCCTGGACACGGTGAACCTGTACCTGGAGAGCAAAGGCATCCGCATCGGCACGGGGACGATTGTGGACGCGACCATCATTCACGCTCCGTCGTCGACCAAGAACTCCAGCGGGGAGCGCGATCCGGAGATGCACCAGACGCGCAAAGGGCAGCAGTGGTACTTCGGCGCCAAGGCGCACATCGGGGTGGATGCCAGCGAAGGTCACGTGCATTCGGTGTGTACCTCGGCGGCCAGTGTGTCTGACGTGCATATGTTGCCTGACTTACTGCACGGAGAGGAAAAAAAGGTGTGGGGCGACGGAGGTTATCAGGGGCAGACGGATGTGATCCGGGAGGCCGCTCCTGAGGCGCAGGATATGACCTGTCGCCGCACCCAATACAAAGACGGAGTGGACGAGGAAGCGCGACGCAAGAACCGGACCAAGTCCAAAGTACGAGCCAAGGTGGAATGGCCCTTCCGCATCTTGAAACGGGTGTTTGGATTTACGCGGGTGCGCTATCGTGGCTTGAAGAAGAATCACGAATGGCTGCTTGCGGCCTTCGCTCTGGTAAATCTCTACTTGCACCGCAGACGGCTGGTTCCTCTCGCGGCGTAGTGTCTCTATAGAGCGCGAAAACGCTCTCCAGAGACAGATAGGAAGCCCCCCGCGGGGCGATTCTTGAGATAGATCGCCGCGAAAAGTGCGTACACACGCTGCGAAGTTCTTTCATTCGAAAGTCGAGAACCTGCGCAGAGGTTCCTTAGCCCCTGTACTTCTCCTTGTTGTCATCCGGTTTCTGAAATCCTGCCGAATATTTAGCCGGCGCAAATTTGTATTGGTAAGATCACTTCTCTTGAGCCGTTGTGCTCACTTGACGCATTCAGCCCAATGCGCGTTTCCAGATCAGATTTTCCTCGAAACGCGCATTGGCGATTTTGCGCTCGTCTGGCCTTTGACCGGATCGGTTATCACTGTTGAGGCAGCTTGCCGAGGAAGTCGTTCATGGCGCGCAGCACTTCTGCTTCGTTGGAGCGGAAGATGTAGTGGTCCGCGTTCGGCAGACGGATGACCTTGGCTGAGGGGACGCCTGCTTCGAAGGCATTGGCCAGTCTGGTTTGCCTCTCGAGATCGGCTGCTGCGACGGCGGCGTGGCGAGCGGGATCGCCCGGGAAGACCCTGCTCAGGTCATGCGGCACAGCAAAGAAGGCAAGGCTGGGTACCCGGATCTCGGTGTATTTATGCTCGCCGCTGACGATGGCGGCGAACGCGCTTGCGGTCGTGGGGTGCGGGTCCGGTGGCAGTGAGGGATCGGGGGTGGGTGGCGCGACGGCTTGTTGCAGCTTCACCTGATCTTGCAGCTCCTTTTCGAGCTGGGGCAGGGCGGCCAACAGGGCCTCTGTTGGTTGGATCGGGCCGGAGGGGTCGCCGCCGTCCGGGAGAAGCTGCTCGATCTTGCTGCGGACATCGATCATGTCGAGATGCAGGTCGCCGTGGGCGCGATCGTAAAAAGAGTGGGTACCGCTGCACTCGAGGTAGATAAGTCCGCTGACCTTGTCGGGATGACGGCTGCCGATAGAACTCAACTCTTCGCCGGCGATTGAGTGACCGACCAGGACTGGCTTAGGCAAGCCTGGCTTATCCAGATGAAGGGCAGCGATGACGGCAAGGACATCGTCGCCCAGGCGGTCGGACGAATAATTCTCGTCGTTGGGCGTAGGATCGCTGGACTCGCCAAAGCCGCGGCGCGTGATGCCGTACGCATGATATTTGTCGGTAAACTTGGGCGCGAACTGGTCGAACTCGTGCGCGGTGTCGCCCAGAGCGCCGAGGAAGATGAGAGGCCGGCCAGTGCCACCCCAATCGAGCACCTCGAGCTGGACGCCCGGCTCGACGGTGACAAGCTTCACAGTGTGGGGTGAGGGGTCGGGAGGCAGGGGCCACGCGGCCGCCGGGGTGGTCTTTTGGAAGGTAAAAGGGGTCGCACCGCCCTGTTTCCATGTGCCGGTGATGGTTTCGCCGTCGGCGCTGAGCTTACCGTCGTAGGAAAGCTGGAGCATACCGACCGCAAATTGCACGGTCGAGTCTTGCACGGTCATGGAGTCGACCCAATCTCCAGTAAAGTCCTGATCGATGCTGTAGATCCTTGCCTTGAACGCTCCGCTGTCACCATGTATAACCCGCAGAATGATGCGATGCGGCGTGCTCTGGGGCGGCGTAATTGTTCCCTGCCAAGTGCCAGTGATGTCTTGTGCGCGAAGACAACTTGCAAGGACGATTGCGAGTACGAACACCCATAGTGTCCTCAGAGTCCACTTCAGTTCTCTATTCATGAAGAACTCCTTGGAGAACCCGTAGACGGTCAATTTGGGTCTCGATCTGATATAGAATACTACATAGGGTCGCTGTTTCTCGAAACTAAATCCGGACGCGCGACGAGCGCGATCTAGAGTTGCAGGATCGATGACGAGGAGAAGTCATGCGTGGAAATATGTTGTTTTCCTTAATAGGAAGCTTTTCCGTCCTCGGTGCGATGGGTCAGACTTCCGGCGGGGCCGCCGCACATCGCGAAAAAGCAGTGGAAGAAAATCTCCATTACTTAGCCGTGATCAAAGGTCATCCTGAGCCAGGAATGTCGTTAGTGGAGCAAATGTCCTATCTGCACGTGCCGGGTGTGAGCATCGCAGTGATTCACGATAAAAGAATTGATTGGGGTAAGGGTTACGGGGTGGCGCGCCTTGGGGGATCGCCAGTTTCTGCGTCGACCTTGTTTGGCGCGGCGTCCATGAGCAAGCCGGTGACCGCCATGGCCGTTCTTCGGCTTGTGCAGGAGGGCAAGATCGATCTGGACGCGGATGTGAACACTTATTTGAAGAGTTGGAAGATTCCAGCCAATGAGTACACGAAGAACCATCCCGTCACGGTTCGGGAGCTGCTGAGCCATACCTCGGGAATTGGAACACATAACGGCGCGATCTACGATCCGGATAAGGGCGTGCCGGCCATGCTTGAAATGTTGGATGGAAAGCCCCCGGCAACGACACCTCCAGTTCGCGTGGAGTCGGAGCCAGGCAAGAAGTATGCGTACGCCAATGGCGGATACCTGATCCTTGAGCTCTTGATTACCGACGTTACGGGTAAGCGTTTCGCACAAGCCATGAAAGAGTTGGTGTTGGCGCCTATTGGAATGAGCCAGAGCACCTATGAAGCACCACTGGCTCCTGCGAAGGCGGCGACCGCTGCAACAGCTTACGACGAGAATGGGAAGAGCGGAATCGCGGCCGCGCATTTTGTAGAGCCAGACGCAGCGGCCGGCGGATTGTGGACGACTGCAATCGACTATGCCAAGTTTGTGATCGAGCTTCAGAAGGAGTACTCAGGAGAATCTCACCGTGTGCTCAATCAGAAGATGGCGCAGATGATGGTGACGCCAGGCATAGGGCCGTCGGAGAGCATCCGGTGGGGGTTAGGCGTGCGCGTAGGTGGAATCCCGCCCAATATTTATTTTGAGCATGGCGGGTCTGCGGCTTTTCAATGCGACATGGTTGGATATCCCTCGGGGGATGGAGTGGTCGTGCTCACCAATGGTGGTGGAGGCGGCTCGCTCTCCGACCAGATTGTCCGGAGCGTTGCGCAGGCTTACGCGTGGCCGGATTTTCAGCCGGTTGAGCATACAGTGGTACCCGTGAATCCATCGAAGTTCGGGCACTATGTTGGAACTTACGATTTCATCAAAGTCACCCAGGATGGAAGCCACCTAATCGCGGAGATCCCGCTCGGATCAAAACCGCAGGAGTTATTTCCGGAGTCCGATACACAATACTTCCTTCGCGATGCTCCAACGCGCGTCATCTTCGACGTCAAGCCGGATGGAAGCGTGACTGGGTTGGAGTTCATCACCACCTACGTTCACTGGCACAGGGAAAAGAACCCGTAGACGCCGCTGGGTCCATCGCCGGCGCTTCGTCGGCCCGTGCAAGAAGAATGGATTTAGATTGTTGCGAACAGGGGGATAACCGGCCAATTTCGGTTTGTGCCAACAATTGCAAATCGCCTGATCTGGTGCGGGTGAGAGACGTGTTGTATTATTCTTCAGCCGGTCTCTTCTTAATTCAGCTTGAGCAAGCGTGTTCACATTTGTCTTCCACCTGTAGTCCCGCTGACCAGCGCGGGAGTTCCTGCAGGGTAGGAAGGCAACGGAGTCGACGAATGGGGCACCGGATAGTTGAATCCATGGTAGGGCCGCTCTGGACCGCGCCCAGCTGAAGTCTGAATTCTGATCGGGACGCATCAGATCACTGGTCGTTAGAAACATGACGATCGGTAAGAAAGTGCCTCTCACGACCAGACCTGAAATGGGCACCAATTGGCCGGTTAACAGGCCAAAGCACTCATCCAGCCGTCTGTTGGAGATTGACTTCGTCATCGCACGACCTGAACCGGCCGGAAGCGAAGCGCTTCCGCGTCAAGCTCACCAATTTCAACATCGCGAAAATAGACCTTGTAGAAGTCTTCATCGACCTGCTCAAAGCATAGAGTTTCAAATCGAAAGACCTCGCTGACGAATACACGGCCTTTATGCCAGCTGATGTCGCCGCTGTTGTTCACTCTGCGAAGCAAAAGCCCATTCGGATAAATGAACTCGATCAGATTTCGAGGCAGGAGTACAGAACTTGGCTGATATACGCTGCCTGGAGTCGCATTGTTTAGTCCTTCGTGAGGTCGCTCGTAATTGAAGACCTGTCTAGAGAAAATTGCGGAATCCATCATAATGTGCCCACTTGGTCGTGTGGTGGGCCGCTCGTTCCTTTGACGTGTCTTCGCCCTTCCCGGGAAGCCGTCCTCCCGGCCGTGGACCATCAGTACTTTTCTGTTCTCCCTGAGTCGCCGCGCAATACTGTGCCCAACCTAGTCAGCTCACCGGAACCGCCATTTCCTTCGACCTCATAATTTTCGCCAAGCCCACTTCGCTGGGGAGGCGAATCCGGTCTGAGCTCTAACTACGTCAGATTCCCTTGGCTGCGTATACCAGCGTGTGAAGAAGAATGGCGATATCCATCAAAATGGCGCGGTTCTGAATGTAGTACAAGTCATATTCGAGCGACTGATGAATCGCGTAACGACGATCGGCGCTAAGCTGCCAGAGTCCCGTGATGCCCTGGGGTACGGTGAGCCGCGTCGATTCCAACGGGCCGTACTCGGCAGTGATAAAGGGCATTTCTGGGCGCGGCCCTACCATCGACATCTCGCCCCTGAGAACATTGATCAATTGCGGAACTTCGTCGAAGCTGGTCTGGCGCAGGAACCGCCCGACGCACGTAATCCGCGGATCGTTGTGTTCGTCAGGCGATCGCGCGTACTTGGGCGCATCGGCTTTCATACTGCGGAATTTGAGGATCTCGAAGGGGCGGCCGTTCTGCCCCGTGCGGGTTTGGCGGAAGAAGATGGGTCCCTTCGATTCCAGCTTGATCGTGACGGCGAGGATCGCCCATAATCGGTGCGTACGATGATGTCTTCAAACACGGTTCGGAAGATCATCTTCTTAAGTTCAGGCGGGCAGCGATTGTCAAGGGCGGAGTAATAGGAGACCACTGTGGCGGAGTAAAAGGAAGCCAGTAAGAGGAAGGATCACGCGGGTATTTCGGGGGAGAAAGGGCTCTGGAGCGTAGCGGAAGAGGCCTTTCTCCCCCGAGGCGCGTTTGAGGGTCAGTGGTCAGCGGGTGGATTTCTTTTGCGGCGGCTTTGCTTGAGGCGGTAGCTGTCGCCGTTCATTTCCAGGATGTGGACGTGGTGGGTGAGCCGGTCGAGCAGGGCGCCTGTCAGTCTCTCTGATCCGAAGACTTCTGTCCATTCGTCGAAGGGCAAGTTACTGGTTACCAGCGTGGATGCACGTTCATAGCGTTGACTGAAGGTTTCGAAGAGCAACTCGGCGCCGGTCTTGGAAAGCGGGACGTAGCCAAGTTCGTCGACGATAAGTAACTCGTATGCTGCCAGTTGCTTCTGGAAGCGCAGCAGGTGCTTTTCATCGCGAGCCTCGATCAGCTCGCTGACCAGTGCGGCGGCGGTCGTGAAGCGCACGCGATGGGAGCGCTGACAGGCCGCCAGACCGAGGGCCAAGGCAACGTGCGACTTGCCCGTGCCGCTGTTGCCGAGAAGAAGCAGATTCTCCTTCCTTGACAGGAACTCACATCGGGCCAGTTCCAGCACCAGCGTCTTATTGAGTGAGGGGATAGCCAGGAAGTCGAAACTGTCGAGGCTCTTGACAACTGGGAATCGGGCCTGGCGGATGCGGCGCTCCGTGGCACGGCGATCGCGGTCGAGCAACTCCAGTTCCGTGAGGCGAAGCAGGTAACGCGGAAAGTCCGTCTTCTCTTCGGCACACTGTCGCGCCACCTTGTCGTACTCGCGCAGGATGGTGGGCAGACGCAGTGCCTTGAGATGATGCTCCAGTAGAATCTGCGGTGTATCCGGAGTTGGCATTTCTGGCTGGGTACTCATAGCACCGCCTCCGGGTTCTCGCGTGACGGCAAGGCCGATGAGTAACTGAGCAGGGCCATGTAATCGCCGGCCTGCGTGGTGCGCACGTTGGCCATAGGCAGATGTGGCCAGTTAGCCAGGTCAAGCCGTGGCGGGCGGCGCTCGATGCGACAGAGCAGAAGATGGCGCACGGCGTCGAAGCTGATGGCGCCCTGGCGCAGAGCATCTTCGACGGCGCTTGTTACTTCCGCCAGCGCGAAGGTCTCCATCAGCCGCAGCACCTGGATGTACTCGCGGCCGGCATGCTTGCTGAGACGCGCTTCGAGCAGACGTCGCAACTGGGCGAAGCAATCCGGCAAATGCCAGCCGGAGAGTGGCGCCGCCTGGTCCAGGGCCCGGCTCTTCTGTTCTAGCAACGCCAGGTAATGAACAGGATCATATATGGCACTCTCGCGGTCATAACTGCGCGGGTGCGAAGCGATCACCTCGCTGCCGCAGACGATCTCCACGCGGTGCACGTAGCCCTTGACCAGCACCTGGCGATGGCCATAAGCAGTCTGCACCGAGTAGTCGTTGGTTCGATAGCGCACTAGCGCCAGTGAGCTGACGCGCGCGCTGACCTTTTCACACGGCTCGAATGGACCGGTCGGCAGGGGCAACATCGCCGCGCGGTCGCGCTGGAAACGCTCACCGATGGTCTCCGTGTGCCCGCGCAATCGGCGTTCACGGCGCTCAAGGCAATCGGCTTCCAGGTACGCGTTGAGTTCTTCCCAACTCGATGCTCGCGGAATCGGAACCATGAAGTTCCGCCGGGCATAACCCACAAGATTTTCGACCTTGCCCTTATCGTTGCCCTTTCCAGGGCGGCCGAACTTCTCGGCAAACAGATAGTGGCTCTGTAACTCGGAAAAGGCGCGCGTCTTCTGCCGCTCGCCATCGCCCAGGATGCGAGCTACTGCCAACGTGGTGTTGTCGTAGAGAATCCTCGCCGGCACCGCGCCAAAATACTGGAAGGCCCGCACGTGACCTTCAAGGAATGCCTCCGTCGTCTCGGCCGGAAATGCCTGCACGAAACAATCGTCGGAGTGGGGCAGATCGAAAGCCATGAAGTGCGCCGTCTGCTCTACCCCTGCAATGACCACCACGGCTTCGCCGAAATCGGCCTGCGCCTCGCCGGGCGCATGGCTCAAGGGCACGAACATCTCCTGGCTGCTGATCCTGGACTGCCGAACGTAGTCCTTCACGATGGTGTAGCCGCCCGGGTAAGCGTGCTCGGCCTTCAGCCGCTCGAAGATCCGCTTGGCCGTGTGTCGCTGCTTCTTCGGTCGCTGCTTGTCTTCCGCCAGAATGGCATCGATCACACCCTGCCACGGACCAAGCTTGGGTCGTCGGATCGGCGCCTGCCGCCGGTACCCAGGCGGCAACGAATACTCCAGCATCTTGCTTACCGTCTTCCGCGCCAGCCCAAACTCCCGGGCCACCGCCCGCCGGCTCTTGCCATCGACAAGAACCGCCCGCCGCACCCGCGCATAGATCTCCACGGTGTACATACCTCCGGTGTCCCACGGCACAAAGCTCCCTCACGGGCGGCGAACCTTGTTCGTTACCCCTGATTGGCTCGCTTGTCCATGGAACCAGAATGTGGCGGTGGACTACTTTTATCCCGCCACGTCACGCCGCTTCCGCGGCGCAACATGGTCTATTTTTCATCCGGCGCGTACAGGTTGGCTCCATCTCTCTCGCCTCGGAGGCCTTGCTCCTCCTGCTTGTACCAGCCTCCAACCACCAAGTCAAAATCGAACGTGCGAAAAATAGGCTACGTTATCGGCGATGATTTCGATGTCGTCGATTTTGTAGCGGTCAGAGCACAAACGATCAACAAGGATCAATAGGGGATATAGGGCAGGATGTAAACAATTCAATTGATTGCACTTAACTTCAACGGATTTCAATAGGCTTCAATAAATCGTTTGACCTGTTTTGGGAGCAGAGGTGTTGAAAGTTGTTGAAACCTACGGAATCGCGGTGTCGGCGAGGGAGTAAATAGCTCGTCGTAAGTTATCAATTGGCCAACAGGCCAGATCGGCGAGTGCGCAATGGCAGCGCTCGAACCAACCTCATCCTGCTCGTTTGCCGGGAGTTCGCGTTCGCGAGTTCAACGGCCTCCCCAATGAGCAACCGTTTCGGGTCAAATGACAATTCCTTTCTTCGAATCAGGGGCAACAGAGACTTCTACCAAGTGACCGTGATCTCCGGTGGTACCAGGTCTCTAACCCGGCCTGTTCCATCGCAAGACGTGCAGGGTGAATCTCCGAGCCCGATTGAGGAATACATGTAACCTGTTGCACTGCATATCCCGCATTCTCTTGGTTCGGTCCAGTGCCCATCGGTTAAGTGGAAGGTGTAGTCGGCCTTTGTTGAGATCGCAATTGAAAGAGACTTGAGCGCATCCTCAATGGGGACGTGACGAGTCGGATCAAAGTCCTTTTGCGGCCATCTCGTTGCTTTATTGGCAATCCACGAATACCCATGAGTCCCGAGCCACTCTGTAATTGATTCGTACGCACCCAGCGCTATCGCGGGACCATATTCCGCGAGTACCGGGATGATTACAGGCTTATCGGGGTATTGGAGCAACAGATCGAAATCGTACGAACCAAAGCCGAATCTAGTGACATCGTAGCCCGACGGAAAGACGTCAGGACCAAAGAGAATTCTTAAAAAGTCATACGCGGCCGGTGTGATTGCAAACGGCACTCCTTCGTTGGTGTACCTAAAGCGACGGAGTTTTAGCATTCCGATAGTGTCATCTGTTGCACGAAGTTGCTCCTCGCTTCGCCGAACTTGTTCACGCAACCGGGAGGCATCAGCCTGTAGCGCTCTGAATTCGGTCCTGAATCGTTCTCGGGGCACGAACCATTTGAAAATATGAGAATCTAAACGCGATCTTATAAAACCGCATCGAGTTTCTGCCTTTTCCAGTTGGCTGCAGTACTCAAGCTTTTGGTAGTACTCGGATTCCCACAAACGCTTGGCATAATCGTGGAGCTTTTCAAAATCCAATGGCCCACTTGGGAGGCCCATGAATTTTAGATAAGGGGCTTCCATCAAACGCTCAAAAAATCCTCGACTAGCCAAGTAATCCAAGTCTGCGCTCGGCAAATTGCATGGTAGCGCAGGGAAAATGCGCGAACCTGTATAGATGTCGGTGATGATTGTAATGTACCGTAGCGCCCGTTCTATGACCATTTGGAGACCAACTCGCGAATATTGCGTCCAGGACTTGGCTTCTCTGGGAGCACCGCTTTATTTGAAAAATAGCGTCACGTCGCAATCTGCGGCTGTCAAAAACGAAGCGTCAGCTCTTTGGCAGTAATGGTGTAATCTCATTTGCTCCCCCTCCTTTGATTTGATGAATGCATCAAAGGGTGATCACAGCCACATTCTTTCACTCACGACCGCCATGCCGTCGCAATAGTTCCGCCGTGTCCTCGTCATCCCAAAACAATGCCGACTTCAAAGGCGTCCTGCCGTCCCTATCCTTGGCATTCACATCGGCGTTGCTGTCTATTAGTACCTTCACCACATCTGTTGAACGGTTGCGTACCGCCGTATGCAAGGGTGTCGCGCCGTCCTTATCCTTCGCGTTCACATCGGCCGCTCTTGCCAGCAGCAATTCTGTCACTTCTTTTCGGCCATTCCGACTGCTCAGCGCCGCTTGGTGCAAAGGCGTACAGC
>Ga0206934_1067_pt1 | contig 31598 bp, 26 predicted proteins | sample Alteio_BWOrgHeat_16_FD_152932 | JGI IMG/M metagenome (GOLD analysis project Ga0206934, IMG submission 152932) | Enriched cells from forest soil in Barre Woods Harvard Forest LTER site, Petersham, Massachusetts, United States -... | ecosystem: Environmental > Terrestrial > Soil > Temperate forest >...
AAATCTAACTTGGCTGCAGTCGAAACACTTCGGCCTAAAGTAAATGGATCAGGCTCTGAACCTGGTAACGCATCGGTTGTTCCGACAGCCGCCGCGCAGAGTCCTGGTGTGTCCGTGGCGCCCGCGATGGCAGTCAAGTCCGGCAACTTCATCCAGCCAACGCTTGGCGGCGTTCCCCGTTTCCCGCTCCCGCCAGGGATAGGTGCTGGAATTCGGATCGAGGCGAAACATCGCCAGCTTGGTGGCGACGGGGGCTTCCTCGGGACCGCTGTTGGTGATGTGCAGGCCTCGACCGATGGCAGAGGATACTTCAGGAGATATCAGGGCGGGTCCATTTACGACGGCCCCGGTGGCACTCACGAGGTCCATGGTGCAATTCGCGATCGATGGATACTTTTGGGCGCGGAAACTGGCTTCCTGGGTTATCCGCTCACAGACGAGACCGGAACACCCGACGGTGTTGGCCGTTACAACCACTTCCAAAACGGCTCGATCTACTGGACTCTTGGAACCGGCGCTCATGAAACTCACGGCGCGATCCGTGATAAATGGGCAGCGCTCGGATGGGAACGAAGCGTTGTCGGTTATCCGCTTACAGATGAGACCGGCACACCCGACGGCGTAGGCCGATACAACCACTTTCAAACCGGTTCGATTTACTGGACTCCAAGAACTGGCGCGTTTGAAGTTCATGGTGCAATCCGCGATAAGTGGGCAGCACTCGGGTGGGAACGTTCCTTTCTCGGCTATCCGACAAGCGATGAAGGGGACATCGACCTTCCGAGTGGCCCCGGTCGCATAAGCAACTTTGAGAATGGCAGCATCATTTGGACGACTGGAGCAGGTGCTTTGGTTACACCAGCATCGGTTCAGCTTAGCCATCCGGCGAACACCGACAACCTCCCTATCGGCGGCTGGGTCAATGTAGTGTTTAATGCCCAGGGAGACGTCACGTTCTCGGGGCATCTCCACAATAGCGGATTCGATAACATCGACTATACCGTTTCGGTGGTGGTTGTATCGCCTTCAGGGGCTTCGATTGGTTTTCAGCATAGTGGTCACACGGAAGGGACTTTGGCAGGCCTGCCATTTGGAACGCCCAACCGCGATGACGACTTCGTGAGTCCCCAAGGATTGAACAACCAACAGATTGCTGCCGCCTGGAGTCAGCTAAGGTACGGCAGTATATTCTGTCACGTCGATGCTACGGATACATTGGTGCAGGGAGCGGAACAATTCCTCGGCGATCTGGCGCAGCAGGCCCTCCAGGCTTTGGGTTCAGCCGCGAAAGACGCGTTGGTGGCTCTGATCTTCGCATAAGGGATGGCCACTTCGATTGTCCGACCTGGGCCTTATGATCGGCGGGACTCAAGAATACGCCATCCGAATAAATCTCGGATGGCGTATTCCCTGTGAGTTTCGGTCGGTCTAACGCGGAGGGATTCATTGCGATTTCTAGGGGAATTGGGGAGGTAGATAACGTAGGCGTATCCTTCACCTTCAACCTTTGGACTAAGTCATTTCAAACCAACCGCGAGAAAACACGTCGGATTTCATCCTTTTTTTGGGTGCGACAACGCCCAGCCCCATTGCTGGACTGCAATTGGATATTTCGTTGACTTCTGATTTTACGGCTAGAACGGAAGAGAATTGCGGTGCGTCGAGTAGCGAAACGGGCCGGCCAAGGATCGCGGTTGAAGCGGGGTGACGCCGCAGCTTAACAGGAACTCTGATGTCGATTCGAATTCTTCACAGCGGACGGTCGGATCGTCTCGATTGCCTTTTGGGATGAAGATGACAATGCCCTGCCGCGCTCGAGTAAGGAGAACGCGATAGGCGTTCTTGCGGTAGATCCGCTTGTCGGGATTCTTTATTCGAATCCAATGATTATTGGAACTTGGGCGAAAGGCACGAAGGTGCCAGGAACGTTGTGAATTGTTCCAGACAAAGTCGCCTCCCCAACATACTCCGATCCAGTCAAGTTCCAGTCCTTGAATCTCGAACTCGGTAGCGAAAACTTCACATTGAAAGCTCGATCGCACATCTTCTCGACCGGCCAGGTACCAATGTTCCCACGGATAGTCAGCATGAAAGGTTGAGTTCGGTTCGAGTCCTTCCGCGCGCAATCGAGCGGCACCGGAGGAGCCGATCAATCCACACCGGTTATCTCCGGTGGCCTGTTGTTTCAGAAAACTCCGGACTTCATTCAGGTCTCTCGATATGAAGATCGGAAATTTGTCGGTGACACCAATTGAGGCGGCGTCCTCAGCATGGCCATCAAGAACGTGATTGACCCAGGTAGCAAGCTTTTCGGCGCGCAGGCTTCGATTCGAAGTGCGGAGATGGAGTGTGGAGTTAGTCTGAACTGTTTGGCCTGATGTGGACGGATCAAAGAGACGATGGCCTGCGGTTGACACGCCTCCGTCAACGACTTCGGGAGACGCATAGATGAGCCACTCTTTTTGGCTTGTGGCGAGCGCTCTTCCCCATTCTTCCAAACCTGCTTCGCCATCGTTGATTTCCTGTCCTCCGCCAACCAATGCGACTATAGCGGCCCAGTCGTTATGCCGCTCCATGATCCGCAACAACATCTCTGGTTCTGAGTAGTCGCGATTGAATTTCTTCTTGTTTTGGGCGCGATTCCATGCCCGTTGCGCTTCATCGAAGATGATGGCGTGATTGGAAGGACACCGCAAATTGTCGTCGGTATGGTAGCGGGCGAATATATGAACATTCTCGATAAGAGTTTTGGCTTCGGTTCGGGCGTGGGCGACGTCGGCTCCGGCCTTTCGACTCTCTTGGGTGAACAGATGTTGCAGTACCTTTACGAGAGGTCCGTTGCCACTCATGAAATGAATCGCGTTCGCCTTGTTCCGGTCGGAGTGGGCAAGTCCGAGGCCGACGAGTGTTTTTCCGGATCCAGGAACGCCAGTAAGAAAACAGATAGCGTGCCGATTGTGGGAGCTTGCTAAATCGACGATGTTTTGAATTGTGTTCTGAACCACTTCTATTTCGTGCTCAGATGCTTCGGAGTGTGCGATCTCTCGAATGGATAGCCCGGAGCGCAGAGCCATTGCTGCGTCGATGATGCTTGGAACAGGATGGTAGGGACTGGTGTCCCATGAACTGGGATCGAGTTGGGAGTTACCGTTGCAACCAATCTTGGTGAGGATCTCTGCGATGCACGTCCACGGACTCTGTATCACTCTGCAAATCCAATAAGCCGCTAGTTGCGGGAACATTTCGAACTGGTCGACTGCATCAAGACTGGGTGGGGCGGCTTCAGGAGAAACGATGATAGGAACGATTTTCTTTTCGGCTGAGGCTTTATGGAAGTAATGAAGCAGGAGTGAATATTCCTCGATCTGGCGACGCGCCTGCAAAAATGCGCTGCCGGATTTGGCTTCGAGAATGACTATGGTGTCTCCGACGATCAAGACAACGTCGATTCGCATCTCTTTGCGAGGGATGGAGAACTCGAGCAGGATTCCCCAGTTGCGCGCGGATGAAAGTACTTCGGCACATTGGTTGAGTGCGCTTCGCAGTGAGTGAAGGTCGCGTTCCCAGGTGAGGGTCTGGTCAGTGAATTGGGTGGTGAATCCACGGTTGGCATACGCGACCGAAAGACGGGCAAGAATCTGCTCGTCGGTGAGGGACAAGAAGTCTCCCACGTTCGATCGATAAAAGGACGCCATCTGCTCATGGTAAACGTTGCTCCATTCAATTGCAGGGTGCGAAGTTCCGGGAACACCTCGGGGTCCACCAACAGCAACTTAGCGCCGCTGCGCCGTATGGCGAGTTAGCAGGTCGGCGACAACGTAGGTGTCCATCCTGGCCGCAAAAGGTGGCGCCAAAAAAATAAATTTCGTCGCTCGTGACAGTTTTGAGCTCCCTTTGTCGCAATTCAACTCAGGAAGATGACAAGCCAGCCGCTGAGGCAACGCAGAACCGTCCATTGGGGACGGGGAGTGGCGTGGTTCCTTGGGCTGGACATTCTTAAGCGGCAGAGGAGATTGCAATGGCAACCAGCATGGTAAGGATGCCTCTCGGCGGGCAGAGCTTTTTGTTCACGGTCAGCAAGGCGACGGGCAGCAAGTTTTCGCAGCAAAACTACACGACACCGAAGTTAAAGAATTTTTCAACGATGAAAGACAGCATGTCTTTGGTCGACATCCAGCAGAACATGTTCACGAGGCAGGACGTAGGAAGCACCGTCATACAGCGGGCGATCAACTATATCTTCCCTTCGTTTCAACCGTACACGCTGCCCAAGGAGGTGATGAAGCTGTTCGGCTTCAATCCCGAGAACGCGGTGGAGTGTCCGATTCTCACGCCTCCGTCGATCGATCAACTGGAGCAGCTGGTGAGTGTTGCCTGCCCGGTGGAAGGAGCGATCTATCCCGGGGTTGTGAATCTGGGCAAGTACGGAACCGGTGACTCGCATTTTTATGTAGTGTTCGCAAACCCCGGAAACATCCACAAGATCGCGTCGAGGACGGGGGTGCCGCTGTCTGTGCTGCGGAACAGCCTGACGTCGCCGCTGGGCGTTTTGGCGCAATGGGCGGGCAACATGATGGCGGGAGGAGGGACCATCCAGCTGGATAAGGAAGGCGAACGCCTTCTGCAGCAGATGGCCCGGGAACAGATGGAGCGCCAGAATGTCGTGATCGGGACGGGAGACCTGACGGTGGGCCGGGACCAGGTGGAGCTAAGCAGGCCGGAGCGGATTATGTCGGGCGGAGCGACCATGTTCTCGTTCCTGGCACGCACCAAGTACTTCCACGCGCTGTCAGGGAGCGTGCTGCACATGCAGCATGTGTCAGCGAGCGGGAACATTTGCTGGGCGTGGGTGGGCGCGGGGGGAAAAGGTTTCAACAGCAGAGAAGTGAACAACCTTACGGCGATCGACCTGAACCTGGGCATGTGGCCCGACATGGCGAAGTCGATCAGGACGTTCTATGACAATCCGGACCTGATGAAACTGTTTGTCACGGGAGATCCGGAAGACTACCAGAAGCTGATCAGCCTGCTGGTTTCCGCATCGCAGGAACAGCGCGGCACCATCCTCGACATCCTCCAGAGGGCGCAGGTATCCATGGGGTTCGGAGCGCGGTTCAAGGGCATCCTGACGCACGGAGCCCAACAGGTGCCCGGCGACAAATAGATTCCGGGGGAGCAGCTGGCCGGTGTGCGCTGCGCACCGGCCAGGAATCAGGATGATGAGCTGCTTTGGGCTTTGGTTATTGGGTGAGGATGACGCGATCGATGACGAGTTTCTCGATGCCGGCCTGGGGATCGAAACCGAAGTCGCGATATCCGACCTGCACCTGAAGGTTGCGGAAATAGGCTTGCTTCATGGTGTCGTACACCAGGTTGTCGGCGTCGACGCCATGGAGCGGCGCGCCGGTGTGGGGATCTGCGATGAGCAGGATCACCGTACTATTGTCAGCCTGGCGCACGGTGAAGACGAAGAACTTCTCCCCGGGCTGCACCAGGATTTCGTGTACGGTTCCGACCGCCCACTGCAACGCGGGCAGCGTGACGGTGTGGGTGATGGCCTGTAATTTGGATGGAACGGCAGAACTGAGGGTGGCGCTCATACGGGTTCTCCTGTCGTTCCGATGGTGAGGTTCGACGGGTGAGCGTTACACGTCTGGCGTGGCCGGAGTCACGGGGAGACAATCCGGCGCAGGATGACATGCGGGATGTTGATCCCAGGTCTCAGACGCGAGACCTGGGGCACCCAGCGTTCGGACGGTATGGGGAGGATCCCAGGTCTCAAAATCGAGACCTGGGGCACCCGAATTTGGGAAGGGCTTACTCTTCTTCTTCTTCGATGGGCCGCTTGGCGTTGGCGAGGATCTTGTCGGCGACTAACTGCGGAACGATGTCGTAGTGATCCATCTCCATTCGGTAGCTGCCCTTGCCTTGGGTCATGGAAGTGAGCAGGGTTCCGTAGGTGAGCATTTCGGCCATGGGAACCTGGGCGTTGATGAGGGTGGTGCGGCCCTTGGATTCCATGCCGCCTACTCGGCCGCGGCGGCCGTTGAGGTCGCCCATCAAGGTGCCGGCGAACTCGTCGGGGGCTTCGATTTCGACCTTCATGATGGGCTCGAGGAGGCAGGGCTTGGCGGTTTCCATGCATTTGCGGAAAGCCAGGCGGCCGGCCATCTTGAACGACATTTCGTTGGAGTCCACGTCGTGATAGCTGCCGTCGTAGACGACCGCCCTGAAATCGACCACGGGGTAGCCGGCCAGGTAGCCGCGGGCTGCTGTCTCGACAATGCCCTTCTCGATAGCGGGGATGAAGTTGCGCGGGATGGCGCCGCCGAAGACTTCGCTGGCGAACTCGAAGCCGCCGCCGCGGGCGAGGGGTTCGAGGCGGATTTTGCAGTCGCCGAATTGGCCGTGGCCGCCGCTTTGCTTCTTGTGGCGCCCATGTCCCTCGGTCTTGGCACGGATGCTTTCTCGGTAGGGAACCTTGGGAGCCTTGAGGGTGACCTCGGCGTGGTAGCGCTTCTTGAGGCGCGACACGATGGTTTCGATGTGGGGCTGGCCGGCGCCGGCGATGAGGAACTCGTTGGTCATGGGATCGCGGAAAAAGCGGATGAGAAGGTCCTCTTCCATGAGCTTGTGGATGGCGGGGGCGAGTTTATCTTCGTCAGCGCGGGACTTAGGTTCGATGGCGTAGGTCATGGCCGGCTCGGGCGTCTTGACGAGGTCGATCTGGATGTCGGCGCCCTTGGCTCCGAGTGTGTCGCCGGTGAGGGTGTCGCGCAGCTTGGCGACAGCGCCGATGTCGCCGGCGTGGAGTTCGAGAACTTCCACTGCCTTGCGGCCCTGCATGACTGACAGGTGGGACAGACGTTCCTGGCCGCGGCGGGTGTAGTTCTCGAGGGTGGCGTCGTTCTTGACGACGCCGCTGATGACCTTGAAAAAGCTAATGCGGCCGGCGAACGGGTCGGACATGGTTTTGAAGATAAATAGCCCACAAGGTTCGGAGTCGGAGATGGCGCGGGTGGCGGTGGGGCCGGAGTCGGAGGAGTCATCAGATCCACTGCTGGCAGCGGCCACGGCGACGGCCGGGGTCTTGACGGGGATGGGAGCGCGCTCGACGGGCGAGGGAGCGTAGACCTTGAGGAAGTCAAGAAGATGATCGGTGGCGACGTTGGCGAGTCCGCTGGTAAACAGGACCGGGAAGATGCGATCTTCGCGAATGGCTTCGTGGAGCGCGGTGATGAGGTGCTGCTCGGGGATAGTGCCCTCGGCGAAGTACTCCTCCATCAACTCGTCTTTGCCCTCGGCGACCAATTCGACCAGGGCTTCATGGGCGGCCTTGGCGCCGGCAACCAAGCTGGCGGGAATCTCGTTGATTTTGCCTCGGCCGTCGCCGTTGGGGGTGTAGAAGAAGGCCTGCATGGTGACCAGGTCGACGACGCCGTGAAAGCCACTGGCATCAGAGATAGGAAGCTGGACGGGGACACAGGTGCGGCCCCAGCGCTCGTGGAGATCGTCAATCAGCGCGCTCAGGCCCTCGCCACCACCGGCTTTGGGGTGGTCCATCTGGTTAATGACGACGATGCGAGGCACGTTGGCTTCTTCAGCGTAGCGCCATACTCGCTCGGTAACGGGCTCGACGCCGGACTGGGCATTGACGATGACGACGGCAGATTCGACGGGCAGAAGCGAAGCGCGGGCTTCGTGGGTAAACATGTGGAAGCCGGGGGTGTCGACGAAATTGATCTTGTGGCCCTGCCACTCGGCAAACGCGACCGCGTTCTGCATGGTGGTGCCGCGGGCGATTTCTTCTTCGTCGTAGACGGTGACGGCCGAGCCGTCTTCGACGCGGCCCTGGGTGGAGGTCATCTTGGCGGCATGCAGCAGCGCGGCGATCAAGGTGGACTTGCCGCTGTGCGCATGCCCGACTACAGCTACGTTGCGGATCTCACTTCCCTGGTACGTTTTCATGTTTCTCCTCGTTTTCTTGATTTTGGAGCAGATCGGTGGGAATCCACCCAGGTCTCAAAAGCGAGACCTCCACCCCACGGACGAAGACCTGTCCGTGGGGACCCCGGACCTGGGGCACCCAGTTCGTTAGTGGTTCCCACCCTTACGACAGAAAGAAATCGCAAGGATCGGGCACGAAAGTGATGGGGTGGATTTTGCAGGGGCAGAGTGGGGACGCCACGGGGGGCGTCGGGATGGCCGGTTTTGAACGGCCTGGCTCCGGGTCTGCCGTCTTCCTCGTCCATGTGGGAGAGTCTCGGGCAGGCGTCCGCGGGATGGTTTGGGAGGCTTCCGGCGGGCGTCTCTCAGTTAAGAAACGGATGCTATCACACGGGGAGTGTGAACGTCCTGTGACTGGAAGTACAGGGACCAGACCTCAGTTATCAGTTCTCAGTTGTCAGTTCTCGATCTTTGTTCCGGATTCCTAGACCAAAGCCCCTGCGACTGACCACTAACGAACTCACCAGCGAAGAAGGGGAAGGATGGCGGAGTAGTCGTCAGTCCAGACTTTCAGTCCGGGCACCGGCTTTTGCAGGCGGGCGACGGAAGCGACCGGGGGCTGGGCAAAAAAGGACGAGCTGGATGTGACAAGCATCCAGGTCGAGGTGTATTCGCCGGGGTCGGGGGTAGTGTCGGTGGAGACCCGCGTGGCCTGCATGCCGGCCGACCTGGCCACCAGGTCGATGGCCGGGCCAAGATTGACGTGGCGGTTGGAAATGTGGAAGGCGAGGACGCCGTTGGGGGTCAGGTGGCGGCGGTAAAGCGCGAGGGCTTCCTGGGTGAGCAGGTGAATGGGGATGGCGTCGCCGGAAAAGGCGTCGATGACGAGGACGTCGAAGTTCTGAGGCTCTTCGTTAGCGAGAGAGGTGCGCGCGTCGCCTTCAACGACGTCGACCTGGGCGCCGGAGTCGCGGATATAGGAGAAGACGTTGCGGGCGATGGGCTGGACGGCGGGGTTGATGTCGTAGAAGCGGATACGGTCGCCGGGCCGGCCATAGGCAGCGATGGTGCCGGTGCCGAGGCCGATGACGCCGATGCGGCGGAGGCTGTTGGGCTGCGCGTCGGGGCAGCAGAAACGGATGGCGAGGCCCACGCCGGAGTCGCGGGCGTAGTAGGTGGTTGGAGTATGGCGTAACGCCTCATCGCCGAACATTTGCGTTCCGTGCTGTATGGATCCGTTCATTAGCGTTCGGGTGGTGGTGCCGGGATAGCTCACCGTCTGGGTGACGCGCAGGCTGGCGTAGAAATTGCGGACCGTGACAGTAGCGTCGCGCAGATAGGCGATGCGAACCATGAATATGAGCACCACCATCGCACCGCTGGCGGCGATCCACAGCATGCGCTGGCTCCAGACGCCGCGCCAATTCACCGCGAGAGCCAGCAGAGCGGTGACCAGAAAGGTGATGGGCAGATCGAGGTTCAGGCTGAACAGCAGCGGCGAGGCGATCCCGATGAGGAACGAACCGAGGGCGCCGCCGGCCGCGAACATCAGATAAAAGAGCGTGGCTTCCGAGGGGCGCTGGGGGCGCAGGCCGTAAGCCTCGGAATGGCAGAAGAAGCAGGCGAAGAACAGTTCCACGAGAAAGAAGAGAATCGAAAGCCACAAGGGCCAGCCGGCATTGGTCTTCGATAGCGAATAGGCCAGCGCAGCCAGCATCACCACCATGAATCGCGCGATGATGCCCCACGGTAACAGGACTCGAAACTGAAAGGCGAGGATCAGGGTGATGAGATAGACGCTGAGGGGAAGGATCCACAAAAGTGGAATGGCGGCGATGTTGGCAGTGAGATAGCTGGTGATGGCGCTCAACTGCATGGCCGCGCCCATAGGGAGGAGAACCCAAAGGAGCTTTTGGCTGAGGGCGGCGGGCGGGACGGAAGGATCAACGACTGTCAACGGCCGTGGTGAAGCTGCGCGTGTTTTGAGCGTGATGATCGCGGACAGAACCGCGAAGAGGACGAATCCGCCACACCAGGCAAGGCGCTGGGCGTGCAATGTGAAATAGGGTTCGACAAGAGTCGGGTACGAGGCAAGCGCCAGGAGGGAGGCGAGGTTGGAGAGGGCGTAGAGGCGATACGGAATCTCGCTGGATTCGAGGCGCGCCCACCATACCTGCAGAAGCGGGCTGGTGGCGGCGAGCACGAGAAATGGCAAACCGATGGAGACGCCCAGAACGGCGAAGACCGTGACGATGGGGTGGGTGGAACTGTTGCTCCCAAGAAAAATGCGAACGACCCACACGATTGCCGAAGCTACTGCGAGCGCGATAAGGATCAGATGCATCAGGGAAGACGGACGCCGGGCGAGCCAATGGGCGTACAGATAGCCAAGCAGAAGCGCGGTCTGAAAGAAGACCAGGCAGGTGATCCAGACGGCGGCCGATCCGCCCAGGACGGGAAGCAGTTGACGAGCCGCAATGGGCTCGACGAGAAAGAGAAGGAACGAGCCGAGAAAGATGGTGCCGGCAAAGAGGATCCGGAGTGGGGACTTGCTGTCCACAGAGGTCGATGCAAGATCGGGAGAAACTGGCTCGGTCAAATCCATTGCTATCGATCGTATAAGACGCGGGGGACGGGGGCTGAATTGGGCTTGTGATGTGCCGGCGGGAGATTGGAGCGGAGGACGGTTGAGTTCGCGCGATTTGGAGGGGAAGTCGGTTTGAATCATTCCCGGTCTCAAAAGCGAGACCTGGGGCACCCCCGGCGGAGTGACGGGGAGACAATCCGGCGCAGGATGAACGGGATGTTGTGGATCCAAGGTCTCAAAAGCAAGACCAGGGGCACCCAGATTGCAACTAGAGTGCGGCGGCCGCGGGTAAAATGTCTTCCACATCTACCCATTGGGTGGGGTAGATGCCGGTGTAGCATGCCACGCAGAAGCGGTTGCCCTCGCCGCCGTCACAGCTGTTTTGCAGGCCTTCGAGGGAAAGATACGCGAGCGAATCGGCTTCGATGAACTGGCGGATTTCTTCGATGGACTTGTTGGCGGCGATCAGTTCCCGCTTCGAGGGCGTGTCTACGCCGTAGAAGCATGGCGAGATAGTGGGTGGGCAACTGATTCGGAGATGGACTTCCTTCGCGCCAGCACCGCGCACCATGCGGACGATTTTGCGCGACGTCGTTCCGCGAATGATGGAGTCGTCGATGAGCACGACGCGCTTGCCTTCGAGCAGATTCCGTACCGGGTTGAGCTTGAGGCGAACGCCGAAGTCGCGGACACGCTGCTCGGGCTCAATGAAGGTACGGCCAACGTAATGATTGCGGATGAGGCCAAAGCGGAACGGGAGGCCGGCTTGTTCCGCGTAGCCGAGAGCAGCCGTCACACCCGAGTCGGGAACGGGAACCACCACATCCGCAGCCACGGCGGATTCGCGGGCGAGCTGGCGGCCCATCTGGTCACGGCTTTCCTGGACCCAGCGCCCGTAGATCTTTGAATCGGGCCGGGCAAAGTACACGTGCTCGAAGATGCAGCTTGATTGTTCAACGCCGGTGGCATAGTGACGGCTGGTGACGCCGTCTTCGGTGACCATGACGAGTTCGCCGGGAAGCACGTCGCGTTCGAAGGTGGCGCGGAGCAGATCGAAGGCGCAGCTCTCAGAAGCGAAGACGATGGTGTCGGGGCCGTCGGGATTCTTGATGCGGCCCATCGAGAGCGGTCGGAATCCGCGCGGATCGCGGGCGGCGAAGACGCGGTCTCGGGTCATCATCACGATAGAGAACGCGCCTTCCACCTGCGAAAGCGAATCGGCGATGGCGTCGACCAGCGTCCCGGCATGCGAGTGGGCAATGAGCTGGACGATGATCTCGGAGTCAGACGTGGTCTGGAAGTAGGCACCGGCACGCTCGAGCCGGACGCGGACCGTGCCCAGGTTCACCAGGTTGCCGTTGTGCGCGATGGCGATCAGGCCCTTGGTGGATTCGACGCGGATGGGCTGGGCGTTCAGAAGCGCCGAGTCGCCGGTGGTGGAGTAGCGCGTGTGTCCGATCGCCATGCGGCCGGGAAGCTTGGCGAGGACTTCGTCGGTGAAGATTTCCGAAACCAGTCCCATGCCCTTGATGTTGGCGAGATGGTGGCCGTCGGCAGTGGCGATGCCGGCCGATTCCTGGCCGCGATGCTGCAACGCGTAGAGGCCGAGATAGGCCTGTCGCGCGGCTTCGGGGTGGCCGTGAATTGCGACTACGCCGCATTCTTCGCGAAGCTTGGGATCGTCGCTATCCCAGGTCCGAAAATCCGAACCTGGGTCACCCACGTCTTTCTCTTCAACAACGCCCGGGACTCCCTGGTAGAGCAGTCGCGTCATGCGAAGACCTCGCCGTGGAGAGTAGCTTCCAGGGCGGTAGCCCAGGGGGTGCGGAGCTCTTCAACCGGCGCGGAAATAAACGACTCGCCGTCTACGGAGATTTCCAGGCGCTGGCCCCCGGTGGTGCCGATGCGGGCACAGAAGAAGCTGAGCCCATTGGCCAACTTCTCGACTTCGGCTACGCGGTTGGGAGAAGCGCTGATCAACATGGTGGATGCCGGTTCGGCGAAGAGTCCGAACAACGGATGGATCATCAGTGAGCGGTCCTGCTCGATGGTGGCTCCAATGCCTTTGGTGAACGTGGCCTGAGCGGCGGCGACGGCGATGCCCCCGTCTGAGATATCCCGGGCGGAGTGAATGAGCCTGGCGTCGGCTAGCGTCTCGAGCAGCGAGTGGAGATCGGATTCAGCGTCGAGGTCGAGCGGCGGCGGGGTGCCCCAAAGGCTGTTGAGAACAGCCTTGGCGAATTCAGAAGAGCCGAAAGCGGCCATTTCCGCGGTTGCGGTGGTCTCGGGAGCTTCGGGATCCCCGTCGGGCACTGGATCAATTTGCGGCTCGACCGGGTAGTACCGCATAGGCTCAGGGGGGAAAGGGACCTTAAGTTCGGGGTCGGGCTGATCTCCGCGGGGAATCGGCCAGAGCAGAAGCACGGCGTCGCCGACGTGCTGGAAATCAGCCGGGACTGCCTTGGTTACATCGTCCATGATCCCCACGATGCCCAGGACGGGCGTGGGATAAATGCCTTCGCCTCGGGTCTCGTTGTAGAGCGACACGTTACCGCCTGTGATGGGGGTGCCGAGCGCTGAGCAGGCTTCGGCGATGCCGTCGATCGCGGCAGAAAGTTGCGCCATAATTTCGGGCTTTTCGGGATTGCCGAAATTGAGGCAATTCGTCGCGGCAACGGGAACGGCTCCGGCTGCGGCTACTTTACGGGCAGATTCCGCCACGGCATGCATGGCGCCGAGTTTCGGATCGAGATAACACCAGCGGCCATTGCCGTCCAGGGCCATGGCGAGACCGCGTTCGTGTCCCGGCTGGCCCGTGCCCTTGATGCGCATGACGCCGGCTTCGCCGCCAGGCCCGGTCACGGTGTTGGTCTGCACCATGGTGTCGTATTGTTCGTGGACCCATCGCTTGGACGCAACGTTGGCGCTCGAGAGGAGCCGCTTTAGGTCGGCAAGGTAGTCGCGGTCCTCGTCGAGCTTGGCGAGCGCCGCGTCCGGCGGATCGGTGGGAACGGGAGCGTTCCACGTACCGACCGGCCGATGGTAAAGCGGAGCATCGTCAGTCAGCGATTGGTTGGGGATGTCGGCAACCAGCACTCCGTGATGACGGATGCGGAGCCGCGGCTCGGGCTCGACGGTTCCCACGATCACCGCGTCGAGGCCCCATTTCGCGAACACACGCAGCACCTCGTCTTCGCGGCCATTGTCGGCAACGAGCAGCATTCTTTCCTGACTTTCGGAAAGCATAATTTCATACGCCGACATTCCGGTTTCGCGCTGGGGGACCAAGTCGAGTTCAACGTCGAGGCCCACGGCGCCGCGTGCACCCATTTCGCAGGTGGAGCAGGTCAGTCCGGCAGCGCCCATGTCCTGAATGCCGACGATCGCTCCTGTCTTCATGGCTTCGAGGCAGGCTTCCAGAAGAAGCTTCTCCATGAACGGATCGCCCACCTGGACGTTGGGTCGCTTCTGCTCCGAGCCTTCCTTGAACTCTTCACTGGCCATGGTGGCGCCGTGGATGCCATCGCGTCCCGTCTTGGCCCCTACATAGATGACCGGGTTGCCGGTGCCGCTGGCCTTCCCGTAGAAGATTTCGTCCCTGTGTACCATGCCGAGGGCGAATGCATTTACCAGCGGATTGCCGCTATAACAGGGCTCAAACTTGGTTTCACCGCCCAGATTGGGTACGCCGAAACAGTTGCCGTAGCCGGCGATACCGCTGACCACGCCTTCGACGATGGAGTGATTCTTAGCGATCAGCTCCGGATCAGCGCCGGGCTCGGGAGCAATGGGACCGAAGCGGAGGGAATCCATTACCGCCAGCGGACGTGCGCCCATGGTGAAGATATCGCGCAGAATCCCGCCAACTCCCGTGGCCGCGCCCTGGAAAGGCTCGATGTAGCTGGGATGGTTGTGGCTTTCGATCTTGAAGGCGCAAGCCCACCCGTCGCCCACGTCGATGATGCCGGCGTTCTCGCCCGGCCCCTGAACCACGCGGTCGCTTTTGGTAGGCAGGCGCTTCAGATGCACGCGGCTCGACTTGTAGGAGCAATGCTCGCTCCACATCACGCTGTAAATGCCGAGTTCAGTGAGAGACGGCGTGCGTCCGAGCGCCTTCAGGATGCGGTTGTACTCATCCGGAGTGATGCTGTGCTGGCGGAGCAACTCCGAAGTTACCGCAACCGGCTCGGGAACAACTGCAGAGGAGGCGGTGGTCATCACGGTTGCCTACATTGTCGCATGAGGAGCGGGGGATTCCGCGTGGATTCACATAGCGTTGGGTTCCAAGCCTGTGAGATACTTTGACTTGCCCACCACCGTGGCCGGGATGGCGGAACTGGCAGACGCAGCGGACTCAAAACCCGCCGCCTTCATTGGCATACGAGTTCGATTCTCGTTCCCGGCACCATTATAACCAACAACTTATGCAAGATCCCAAACGTAAACCGGCGAAACACTCAAATCCGCCGACCATTGCAAGCCATTGGGGGGCGAGCCCTTCCGGCATCAAATAAAACATTCGAGTTCAATAGTTTAGCTTGAGCACTCGTCTAGCAATCCTTCTCATCCATCTCCACTGCCCGGTGGCTGGTGCATGATTTGGCCCGTGTTGATGCCGTTCCGTTAGCTATCGGCTACCGGCTCGAGGGGCCTCCTGAATTGCATTGCCTGTAGACCTCTGCCCAACCTTTGGCCCATTCTCGAAGAACTACTAAAGACCAGGCAGGCGGCTGGCCGGATTCTTCCTCAGCGCACGTTGGCGACAAGGTCGCGGGCTGAAAATCAAAGAGGTTGTTCCGCCACCGAGCTAATAAACAAAGAGAGCTGAGGCTGCTAGCGGTTAGTCATGCGCTCAACGTCTTCCGGGTACCGGTCACCAGTAACGACAAAGGTTGAGGTTAGCGCATCGAGCTCACGCATTTCGTCGGCGTCAAGTTTCACCAAAGTTGCCGCAATGTTCTCTTCGATTCGCGCAAGCTTGGTAGTGCCAGGGATGGGAACAATCCATGGTTTTCTGGCAAGCAGCCATGCCAGGGCCAATTGAGCTGGGGTCACGTTCTTCTCTGCGGCGAATCTCGCAATCGCATCAACCAGTGCCCGATTTGCCTTTCGCGCCTCTCGCGTAAAGCGGGGGAAGCTGTTGCGATTGTCTTCCTTATCGAATGCTGTCTCATCCGTCACCGTGCCGGCGAGGTAGCCCTTCCCCAACGGGCTGTAGGAGACGAACCCGATGCCGAGTTCTTCAAGCACCGGCAGGATCTCTTCTTCAGGGCGTTTCCACCAAAGCGAGTATTCGCTCTGCAATGCGGAGACGGGCAGAACTCGATGCGCACGGCGAATGGTCTCGACTCCAGCCTCAGACAAGCCAAAATACTTGACCTTACCCTGCTGGATCAGGTCCTTCACAGCCCCGGCGACGTCTTCGATCGGCACTGCGGGGTCAACACGATGCTGGTATAGAAGGTCAATCCTTTCAGTTCGAAGCCGCTTCAGCGAGCCCTCGACCGTTTCCTTGATGTATTCGGGGCGGCTATTTAATCCGGTCGGATGCGGTTCGCCAGAGGTGTCGAATTGGAAGCCAAATTTCGTCGAGATGACGACCTGGTCGCGCACAGGAGCGAGAGCTTCGCCGACAAGTTCCTCATTCACGAACGGACCATACACCTGCGCGGTATCGAACAGAGTGATGCCACGATCCACTGCCCCTCGCAGCACCGCTATCATCTCCTGCTTCGTTCCTGCGACGGCACCATGTCCGGCGCTCGATCGCATGCAGCCTAGACCGATGGCGGAGACTTCAAGACCACTTCTTCCCAGTTTGCGTTGTTCGATGTTCTCCTCCTCGGGTTTGTAGCGTTAGGCTCGCGGCGAAATCCGCACCGTGGCGTCGCGGGCGCGGGCAGCGATCATCGGCTTCAGATACGGACTGGAAGAATACTTTTCGCGATAAGCGGCATCGATGCGATCATTGATTTCACCCGCTACTGGCTCGAAGCTGACATCCGCTGTCTCTCCCCCAGACGTGATCTGTCCAGCCTTTTGTTTCTCTGCAGCCTGGTACGAGCGGGAGGATGTTCCGTTGTACGCGCGCACGTAGAGTTCGCCATTGACGACGACGGACCATATCCACGTCGGAGTTCCCGCCGTCACACCGTCTTCGCGAAGAGGTGCAATATGCAGATCGTCGCTCGACGCGATTTGTTGAAGCCGGTCCTTTACCCAGGCACCCATAATGATTGCCCCCAAATGGATATTTGCGCTTACCTACTTGCCGCCGTTGTACTGCTGGTCAGTCACGGGTTCAAGCCAATCGACAGCATCACCGTCCAGGTTGTCCTGAATAGCAATGTGGGACATCGAGGCATCCGGAGCTGCTCCATGCCAGTGCTTCACGTGGGCTGGGATGATCACCACATCACCAACGTGGACAACCTGAATCGGACCTCCATCCATCTGCACCCTGCCCGTTCCCGCAGTGATGATGAGGGTCTGTCCGAGCGGGTGCGTATGCCACGCAGTCCTGGCACCGGGCGCGAAGGTCACGATGCCGCCGGAGACACGAGAGGGAGCGCTCGCCGGGAATAGCTGTTCTACCTTGGCCGACCCGGTGAAGTACTTCGATGAACCGGCTACGACGGGTCTTACGCCGGCATGGCTGATCGTGAGCCCTGCGGCGGGGTCTTGAGACAGCGTCGTTGCGGCAGTCTGCGCCACGACCCCTGTGATGAACACTTGCGAGAGTAGAACGAAATGAAAGATTTGCATATTGTCCTTTGCCGAAGTTCGGCTTTCGCAATTCCTTAAGGTTTTTGTCGCTTCTCAAAGACATCCTTTACGACAGGCAACGCCGAGAACGCGCACGGCCAGCCCGCGTAGAAGGCGATGTGTGTCAGCACCTCGGAGGCTTGTTCCTGCGTGAGGCCGTTGTCCATGGCACGACCGAGGTGATAGGCGATCTGTCCCGTTTGCCCGTTCGCGATGAGAGCGCTGATGGTCACCAGGCTGCGGTCGCGTGGTACAAGGGCAGGACGGAGCCAGAGGTCGCGGAAGAGCAGGTCCGTGGTGTTTTCAACCAAGCCCGGCGACACTGCTCCGAAGTTATTGCTTACGCGTAGCCCGTTGTTTCTCAGCCTCTTCGTTCAGCGGAAGCAACTTGCCCTGAGCGGGAGGAAGCTGGGCTGAGCCAATGTTTCGCTGATGAAATATGTCCTTTGCAACAGCAACAGCCGACATGGCGTTTGCCCATCCTACATAAAACGCAAGATGCGTGATGATCTCAGAAAGCTCCGCAGGCGTCACGCCATTGTCGAGCGCCAGCGCGAAGTAATAGGGCATTTCAACGGTCTGGATGCGCGCGATCAACGCGGCCACAGTTACCACACTGCGATCGCGCGGGGAAAGTTCTGGGCGCTTCCACAACCCCTTGAGGAGCGCACCTTGGGTATAGTGCGCCAATGCGGGTGAGACAGCATTGACGTCATCCGCCGTCAAAATCGAGGGAAGTGCTACGTGTTTCTTGTCGTCAAACATTTGCTACTCCGGAGCCCAGAAGGGCTCGGTCTGCCACAGCGCCAGGATGCTCGCTGCCAGCCCTGACCTCACGAGGAAGCGGCGGCCGAGGTCGGACGGGCCCCCGTTCACGAGTTCGGCCCTATCGTTTGCGGAACTCAAGCCCATTTTGCGCCTTTCTCTAGCGCATCACGTAGCCGCCATCCACCGAAATCGACTGGCCGGTGATGTAACTTGCGGCATCGCTGCAGAGGAACAGGACGGTGTTTGCAATCTCTTCAGGACGGCCTTCACGCTGCATCGGGACAAAAGTCTCGCACATCATCTTCAAGGCCTCTCGTTGGCCGCCAGCCTCCATTTTGTCGGCCATGGGAGTCCGGATGAGACCAGGGCACACATCGTTTACGCGGATGCCGCGAGTCGCATATTCGAGAGCTGCACTCTTGGTGAGGCCGATGACTCCGTGCTTGGCTGCGTGATAGGTCCCGCGCTGACTGCCACCTACCAAGCCGCCCAGCGAAGAACAGTTCACGATAGCGCCACTGCCCTGCTCGCGCATCACCTGCAGTTCGAACTTCATGCAACTCCACACACCTCGCAGGTTGACTGCCATGACGCGGTCATAATCATCGCGAGGTGAGTCGGCGGTTTCAGCAAGAACGTTCTGGATGCCTGCGTTATTGTAGGCCGCGTCCAGACGGCCAAACCTCGCTACCGTCTGCTTGACAATCGCTTCAACTTCATCGTCCTTGGAGACGTCGCAGCCAATCGCCAGGGTCTTGAAACCTGTGTCAGCCAGATCCTTTGCGGCGGCCTGAACCTGGTTCTCATCCACGTCCGCCAGAACAACGGCTGCGCCCGATTCCGCAAAAGCCTTTGCTGTCGCGAGTCCTAGCCCCGAGGCTGCGCCGGTGACGAGTGCTACTTTGCCTTCAAATGAGATGTTCATCCTGTTCCTCTCGCGTCCGTTTTGTCGGCGCTGTTCGCCGCGTCTGAGTGCATCTTCAACATTAGTGAGAGGAGCAAGACGATGCTTACCTGATTCTGCCGATTGTTTGCCTGATTCTGTTTGGCAGTTAAATTTGTGGCAAAAGGCGTTACGCTGGAGGTGGGGATTCTTGATGCCTGCCAGGACGAAAAGTGTTGCCACCGTAGACCCGGCTCTCCTTGGGGCGCGGCGCGAACTTGCCCGCCGTATAGCATCCATCACAGGCTCTGCCGGGGAGCATCTGACGGCTATTCCGGAAGTCGTTCTTTACCACCGGGACGAGCCAACACCTTGCTATCGGGCCTCCTATGAGCCAAGCCTGAGCATTTTTGTGCAAGGACGGAAACATGTGATTCTTGGTGAGAGCGAATACGTCTGCGACTCGTCGTCATTCCTCTTGTCCTCAATCGACGTTCCTGCACAGAGTCAGATCGTAGAGGCGTCCGCTAATGCGCCATTGCTGGTCATGTTTCTGCGTTTTGACATGCCGATGGTTCGCGACGTGATCAGTCAAGAAGACCTTCCTGAAGTAGCAGCTCACCCACATCGACAAGGAATGGCAGTGGGCGAGACGACACTCGGACTGATCAGCGCCTGCAACCGGATGCTCGATTTGCTCGATACTCCTGAGGACATCCCTTTTCTCAGCCCGCTAATTCAGCGGGAAATCATCTATCGGCTGCTCAAGACGCCACAGGCTGGCCGTCTTCGCGCTATCGCGACCAGTGGAGACCTTGTGCAACGAACTGCAAGAGCCATCGCCTGGCTGCGTGCAAATTTCACCAAGCCTCTTCATGTCGAGGAACTTGCTAACACAGCGCGAATGGGCGTTTCTACGCTGCATCATCAATTTCGCGCGTTGACCTCCATGAGCCCGCTGCAATATCAGAAGTTGCTCAGGCTTCAGACAGCGCGAGAACGCATGTTGATGGATGGCTTGGACGCGACGACTGCCGGCTACGAGGTTGGATACGAAAGTATCAGCCAGTTCAGCCGGGAGTACAGCCGTTGCTTCGGCCTTCCGCCAATTCGAGACATTCGAGCTCTGAAATCAGATGGCATGACAGGCGATGCAAAACTCGGGTGATTGGTTCGCGCTGTCCGCGGCGTTAGCGCAAATCCAGGCACCATTGCAGTCTGCAGCCAATCAAGGGAGAGAGCATGTTGACCAAGCTATTCATATGCCTTTGCCGGCCAATCGCAACGGTATGCGCCATCCTCGCGATTCAACCAGGGTATTCAGAATCATCCCAGGAGCGCACCGTAAGAATCGCAGAACTCGAAATCTATCCTGACCAGGTTGCGGCGTACAAGGTTGCGCTGAAGGAAGAGATCGAGACTTCAATTCGAGTGGAGCCCGGCGTTCTGACGCTGTACGCCGTATCCGTGAAAGATCATCCGAATCAGATTCTGCTCTTTGAAAGCTACAGCAATCAGGCAGCCTACCAATCGCACCTGCAGACAGCCCACTTCAGAAAGTACAAAGTCCAAACACAGAGCATGGTGAAATCTCTCAACCTCATCGAAACTGATCCAATACTGCTTGGCTCGAAATCAAAATAGCCGCGAGATTGTTCCGTCCATGATGTAGCCTCCAAGAGATCCCAGGCACTAACATGGACGTGGTGTCACGGCAGCATGTTGGTACGGCGACCTCGCCCCGCAAGTCTCATTTTGCGCTGTTGTAGTCCTTATCGGTAACGGGCTCGAGCCAAATGGTCTTGCCCTTGGCAGTGGGTGTGACCGCGATGTACGCGAAGCTGTCATTCGGCGTTGCGCCGTGCCAGTGCTCTACACCCGGAGCGCACTTGATCACGTCGCCTTTGTGAACGATGCGTACGGGCTTACCGCGTTCCTGGTAGTAGCCGGTGCCTTCGGTGATTAGCAGAACCTGGCCGCCTGGATGAATATGCCAATCCAGCTTCGCACCTGCGTCGTACGTCGCCATGGCGATGCTGGGATCAAAAGTGCTGTCCCCAACATTGAGCTCACTGAGCCAGATATTGCCCGTATGATTTTTCGCGTGCGACAGTTCACCCTTGGGGAAGCCTGAAGCGGATGTTTGTGCCTGCAACTGCGGGATGAACAGCAGGCTCGCTGCGAAAGCGATGACCAGCAGTTTGGTTCGCATGTCTTATGTTCTCCTCGATACTCTTTCGTTCAGTAGTGCGGGCTCAGAAGTCCGCCCGCTTGCCAGATTCGGTCGCCTTCTGCATCACGTCAAGCCGAGGCTTCCAGGGATCAGGAATCGCGCCTGCCGTGCCGTCGGGATGGAACTCGAAGATCAAACCCTTGCTGGGATCGTAACGCGGCCAGGTCGGCAATCCCGCGCCATTCGGATCGCCGGTCCGTGCGAAGTTGACCCAGTATCCCTGCGCCATTTTTGAGACCGCCCGATCTTCGTCGGTTGCAGGGGGTGGCGGTGGTCCAAAACCTCCGGCACCCAGGGTGCCGAAGACGAAGCCAATCTCGCCACCGTGCGGTGTCCCGGCCCGAAGCATTTGCCGCATTCCTGTTTGCACATAAGAGAACCGATAGAGGTAGACGGGCGAGCCGTTGGCTGCGAACTCGCTCGCTGCAAAGCGCGCCCCTTCGGCCTGTCCAAAATCGTTGTTCGCCTCGGACACCAGCGTCGCCAAACTCTTCGTCCCGTCGGGGTCGTAGGCGGCCTTCGCCTCAGCGCTCCACTGGCCGAAATGGGCCCACAACTGATCCTTGGTCGTCGCTCTGATCCGATTTCCCGCGGTATCGGCGCTGTTGCTTCCAAGCATGAGCGGAACACGTGGCTCATGGTGTGCCTTGTATGCAGTCTCGGCGGTCTCAGTCACGAGCTTCCCGTCGAGAATCGGCGTTGTCTCAAAAGACTGAGTGCTGCCGCCCTGCGGGGAGCGCGCGCCGCCAACAACCTGTTCGGCACTGAGCGCGCGCAGTTTTGCCAGCGCGGCCTGATCCGTTCCCTCGATCCCCATGGATTGCGCGAATTTGATCCCGATGGTTTCAGCGGATACCGGATAGTTCGGATCGACGCCGTCTTTGCTCATCGGACGCGCGGTCAGCACGCTGTCACGCGATCCGCCTGACTCGACGATCGCCTTTTGGAATAGCCCTCGTGCCATGGGCGAAGCCAGCATGCTGTGCACCGAGACGCCGCCTGCGGAGAATCCAAAGATGGTGACGTTCTTCGGATCACCTCCGAACGCGGCGATGTTCTGCTGTATCCATTTCAGTGCGGCGATCTGGTCCATATAGGCGTAGTTTCCCTTGGTCTCTTCAGGATGTTCTTTGCTGAGCGCCGGGAAAGCGAAGAATCCGAAACGCCCAACGCGGTAATTGAAGGTGATCAACAGGACGCCTTGCTTGGCGACCTGCACTCCCGAATTGCTCGGTGAAGAACCACCTCCGAACACGAAACCGCCGCCGAAGATCCACACCATGACCGGCAGTTTGGCGCCCGCCGCAGCATTCGCAGGTTTCCAGATGTTAATAAAGAGACAATCCTCCGACGATGTCGGCGACATAGCTGCAGCGCCCGGCCCAAAGGCGCCCTGCGGGCAGTCAGCGCCGTACTTGCTGGCGTCGCGATCACCCTGCCATGGGGACAACGGTTGCGGCGGGCGCCAGCGATATTCACCCACGGGAGCTGCAGCGAAGGGAATGCCTTTGAAGCTCGATACGTCTCCTTCTGTCACGCCGCGTACGGCACCGTAGTGCGTTTGAACCGTGGGCGCCGCGGGTGTGTTGGAAGCTGCGGCTGGGCCTGCAGGATTGTCCTGAGCAACAGCCGCTTGAAAACTCATGATGAAGAGAGCCAGCGTCACGACGGCGAACTTCGATTTCATTTCGTTGTCCTTGCCTTTCGACTTCTGTTGCAGCCAATCTGTCCAAATTGAAGAAAAAAATGATCAGAGCCCCGTCATCTTCAACACAGCTTCAGGCAGGCGAGCTCCTTCGAGCTTCATGCCGGAAGACGCTTCATCGATCTGCTTGAGGTCAGCCTCCTTGAGCTCGACGTTCGCTGCTCCGAGATTCTCTTCCAGCCGGTGCAGCTTGGTCGTTCCAGGGATCGGCGCGATCCACGGCTTCTGTGCGAGCAGCCATGCCAATGCAATTTGTGCCGGCGTCGCACGTTTGCGTTCCGCGACGGTCTTCACCAAATCGACGAGCGCCATATTGGCTTTGCGTGCTTCGGGTGTGAAGCGCGGCACCATGTTGCGGAAGTCAGTGGGATCGAACTTCGTATTCTCGTCGATCTTTCCCGTCAGAAATCCAGCACCCAGCGGGCTGAATGGAACGAACCCGATACCAAGCTCTTCGAGCGCCGGCAGAAGTTCCGCTTCCGGGCCTCGGTAGAAGAGTGAGTACTCGCTTTGCACTGCGGTGACCGGCTGCACGGCATGTGCGCGGCGTATGGTCTGAACGGCCGCCTCAGACATGCCGAAGTGCTTCACCTTGCCCTCAGCGATCAGGTCCTTCACAGCACCCGCTACGTCTTCGATCGGAACGTTTGGGTCGACGCGGTGCTGATAGAACAGATCGATGGTGGCGGTCCGCAAACGCTTCAATGCGGCATTGGCCACTTGCTTGATGTGCTCGGGCCGGCTGTTCGTTCCTCCGCGGCGGGCACCCATCTCGAGATCGATGTCGAAGCCGAACTTGGTGGCGATCGTCACCTTGTCGCGAATTGGCTGGAGCGCTTCGCCTACCAGTTCTTCATTCACGAAGGGCCCGTAGGCTTCGGCGGTATCAAAGTGCGTCACGCCAAGGTCATGTGCGGCTCGTATCAACTTGATCATTTCGCCCTTGTCGGCTGCGGGGCCATAGGCCGAGCTCATGCCCATGCATCCGAGACCGAGGGCCGATACTTCGAGGTCGTTTCCTAATTTGCGCATTTCCATTGCATCTTCTCCAATGAGTTTTAAGCGAACGAGAATCCACTGCGCTTGAGAGGCAGAGTGCGTATTCGTTTTCCGGTTGCTGCGAAGACGGCATTGGCAACGGCCGGGAGTGCCGGCGGCAGCATGGGTTCGCCGAGGCCTGTTGGCGAATACTCCGTCTTGCGGAATTGGACCTTGATGTTGGGCGCCTGACGCATCCGCAACATCGGTTGGCGAGTGAAGTTCGTCTGTTCGACTGCCCCCTTGAGCAGCGTGATCTCCTGTTCCATTTGGCTGATTCCGTCGATGATGCCGCCATACGTCAGGTTCTCTGCAGCACGAGGATTGATCACCTGACTCCCCACGTCGCCGGCAGCCCAAACCTGGTGAACCGTGATGCGGTTTTGTGAATCGACACTGACATCAGCAACTTCAGCGAAGTAGGTCTGGTGAGTGAAGAAAGCCGCGATACCCATTCCGCGCCCCTTTTCGCTCTTGCGCTTGCGCCAGTTCGACATCTCCGCAACCAACTCCAGCACGCCACGCAAGCGCTCGGGGTTCAGGGCCTGAGGATTGTTCGGTTGGACCACAAAGCCGGTAGCAGGTTGGCGTGAAAGCATCTCGATCTGCAGATCCAATGGATCGCGTCCTGCGGCATGCGCCAGTTCATCGAGGAAGGATTGATACACGAAAGCCTGGCTGTTGGCGCCTGGTGAGCGCAGCGGACCGGTACGAATATACAGAGGAATGGAATTCGACATTCCAAGCTGATACGCGGTGACATATCCCGCCGGAAAATCGCGCGGATCGATGCCGCCCTGAAGGATCGATTGCTTACCGTCGCCGAACGTGACGTAGTGCTGCCGCCACGCGACCACGCTGCCCTTCGCGTCAAGACCGGCTTTCAGAGCGATGGTGCCGCTCGGGCGATAGCTGTCGTGCGTCATGTCGTCTTCCCGCGACCATGTGATGTTGACCGGAACGCCCGCCTGCTTGCTGAGCCACGCAGCTTCGACATCGTCGTCATTGACATAGCGGCGTCCGAATGACCCGCCAGCGCGCATAAGGTGAATCGTCACGTCCGATTCACTGACGCCGGTAATCTTTGCTGTGAGACGGCGCGCGGCCGCGGGATCCTGCGTCGTGCTCCAGACCTCCAGTTTGCCGTCTTTGAGAGATGCAGTGGAACCCTGCGGCTCAAGCGAATTGTGAGAGAGAAAGGGATAAGCGTATGTAGCTTCGATGACTTTGGAAGCGCTTTGGAGAGAGCCATCGACATCCCCATAGTGACTTACCACCTGGCCAAACGGCTGCTTGAGAGCATCCTCGGCCTGCTGAGTGAAAGCGTCGGAGTTCTGGAAGGTACCCTGACCAAAGTCCCATTCGACTTTGAGGCTCTTTCGCGCGTTCTCCGCGTACCACCAGCTATCTGCCAGGATGGCCACCCCGGGCTCAAGTCTTGGATTCAGAGGAAGAATCTTTTCGTTGCCCAGTGTTCCCTCGACAACAATGACTTTTCGCACTCCGGGGAGCTTCGCGATTTCGTCGGTATTCGCGGTCTTGACCTTGCCGCCGAATACGGGACACTTGTGCAGAACTGCATGTAGCATGCCGGGAAGTTCCACATCGATGCCGAAGATCGGCTTTCCCGTCACGATCGCGCGGTTATCGACGCCGCCGCGCGAGGTACCAATGATCGTGAAACTGGACGGCTCTTTGAGTTTCAAGGTGTCGAGCGCCGGAGGAGTGAGTGTAGCGGCTTTGGCCACCAGCTCGCCGTATCCAGCAGACCGGCCCGATGCGGAATGGACGACACGTCCGGCCTTAGTGGTGCAATCAGAGGCAGGCACACTCCACGACGCTGCGGCGGCGCTGATCAGCATCTGCCGCCAGGCGGCACCAACCCTGCGGAGCGTCTCCCAATTCGCTGGAGTGGCCGTGCTGCCGCCCAGGAACTGGAAGCCGTAAAGCTTGTCATTTCCGTCGGCCTGCTCGACTTGCACGTCCTTCCAGTCAATGTCGAGTTCCTCGGCAATGAGCATAGGCAGGTGTGTCTTCACTCCCTGGCCCCCCTCGGGGTTTTTAGCCATGATGGTGACTGCTCCATTGGGCGCAATGCGGACGAAGGCAAGAGGCTCAACAGCATTGAACGAGCGGCGCGGCGCCTGTCCGAACGCCTTGGGCACGCCGTAGACGCCGAGAACAAAAGCTCCGCTAGCCGTTGCCGTGATCTTGAGGAACGAGCGTCGGTCGAGATTCATCGCGCACCTCCTCTCGCGGTCTGCATCTCAGCAGCACGATGGATAGCCTCGCGAATGCGCGGATAGGTTCCGCAGCGACAAAGATTGCCGCTCATCGCCGAATCGATGTCGGTGTCTGTAGGCTTGGGTGTTTTCGAGAGCAGCGCCACCGCGGACATGATCTGACCTGGCTGACAATAACCGCACTGAGCCACATCAGTTTCTTCCCAAGCCATTTGAACGGGATGGGTCTCCGTATCTGCAAGGCCTTCAATGGTTGTGATGTTCCTGTTCTCGACTGAACTCGCGGGCGTCACGCACGATCGCACCTCACGACCATCCACGTGGACCGTACATGCCCCACAGGCAGAAATTCCACAACCGTACTTCGTGCCTTTCAGGCCAAGCACGTCCCGCAAGACCCAAAGCAGCGGCATTTCGCCCGGTACATCGATCGTGTGGGACTGTTTATTTACCTTCAGTGTGATCGCCATCTGAACCTCCAAGTCTTGCGATGTTCCTTCGTGTACAACACGTGAGGAACATCCCTGATGCAGTCAAATGCGGAAGGAGAGTCGATGTTTCATCTGCGCCGCTATGAAATGCCGAACCGTTAGCGATCGATCATCTTCTGCGCACCCTCGGAATAGCGGGCGCCTTGCACCGCGATCGCCGCAGTAGCCTCGTTGAGGCGATGCAAATCGTCAGGTGTCAGTTCCACTGTGATTGCGCCGAGGTTCTCTTCCAGCCGATGCAGCTTTGTGGTGCCCGGGATAGGTACGATCCAGGGCTTCTGCGCAAGGATCCACGCGAGCGCGATCTGAGCCGGAGTTGCATTCTTCTGCCGCGCAAAACTGCCGACCAGATCTACGAGTGCCTGGTTCGCTTTCCGATTCTCCTCGTTGAAACGTGGCACAGTATTGCGGAAGTCGTTCGCGTCGAACCTTGTCTCTTCTGTGATTTTGCCCGTGAGGAATCCCTTGCCGAGCGGACTGAACGGTACGAAGCCGATTCCAAGTTCTTCCAGGGTGGGCAGGATCTCTTGTTCCGGCTCTCTCCACCACAGGGAGTATTCGCTCTGCAGCGCGGTGACAGGCTGCACGGCATGTGCCCGGCGAATCGTCCGGACGCCTGCCTCAGACAGGCCGAAGTGCTTCACCTTCCCTTGCTGGATCAGATCTTTCACCGCGCCGGCGACGTCCCCAATCGGCACATTCGGATCAACACGGTGTTGATAGAAGAGGTCGATCACGTCGGTTCTAAGGCGCCTCAGCGAAGCGTCAGCCACCTGCTTGATGTGTTCGGGCCGGCTGTCCAAGCCCGCGCCTTTTCCGTTTTCATCGATCTTGAAGCCGAACTTTGTGGCGATGACGACCTGGTCCCGGAACGGCTCGAGCGCTTCGCCGACAAGTTCTTCGTTCGTGTAGGCGCCATAGATCTCCGCGGTATCGAAGAATGTCACGCCGCGTTCCACGGCGCCACGAATGAGCGAGATTCCATCCTTCTTATCGGTGATCTTGCCGTAGCCAAAACTCAGCCCCATGCAACCGAGTCCCAGGGCTGATACCTCAAGTCCGCTCTTTCCTAGCTCTCTCTTCTTCACGATTGCTCCTGACTTTTCTCTCTGATTTCGGAAGCGCTTCACTTCAGCAATCCAATTGTCTTTAGCCAACTTTGAACATCTTTGCTGGCTTCTTCTGCCCTGGCGTCTCTTATCACAAGGTTGTGTCCATCGATCTCTGATCCGCCTCTCGTGGTGAAACCCTGCAGGATCGTGCTTTGCGGGCATAATTCCTTGACGGTTTCAAAACTGCTGCCGACGCCATAGCCGCCATTTGTGTTGAATGGGATAACTGTCTTTCCCTTCAAGTTGTATTGGTGCAGGAAGCTCTTGACGGGTGGCGGCAGTTGCATTCCCCATGTAGGAAAGCCAAGAAACACAAAATCGTACTGCTCGATGCGTTCGATCTTTGTTTTGAGAGGCGGCAAATAGCCCGTCTCATTCTCGCGAACGACCTGTTGCACCGTTGCCCTGTAGTCCGCGGGATAAGGCGTTTCCAATTCGAGAGCGACAAGTGTGCCGCCGACCTTTTGATGAATGATTTCCGCGATGGCCTTGGTGTTGTTGGTTCGGGACAGATAGACAATCAGTGTGTTCTTTTCCGTGGGCACTCGCTGAGAGTTCGCCCTTGGTTGCTGCGCACGCGAAGGACCAGATGCGAGACAGAGGACTGTCGAAATGGTCACCAAAAGAACAATTGTGCGTTTTATCATCCTGAAGACCTCACCCTTGCCGCTTCATCCTTGCGCGTGACTTGGCATCGGTATGCCCTCGGCGGCTAGTTCTTATTGCTTCTCATTTTGACCGGCCGAAGCAGGTGCGAGAACGTGAGTTGGGCGAGCTTCCACTTGCCGTTTTCCTTGATATAAACCTCAGTCACCATGAAGGGATTGGTGACTTCGTGCTCACCTACTGCTGCCTGCAGATCAATGTCCTCAAGGAGGATGGCTGTGTTGCCAAATATGCGAGCGTCCACGGCGTAGACTACGGCCTTCTTGTACCAGATGCCCCCGCTCTTAATAGTCGCTAGTTCCTGCGTCTTCCCCCAGGTTCCCCCCATGTGAGTGAACATGGCTCTGTCATCAAATAGTGTGTCCAGGGACTCGACATTCTTCGCTGCCATCCACTCCCATTTCGTGTTTGAAAGATTGATGACTTCTTGTTGCTCGGGTGTTTGAGTGGCGGCAGTTTTGATGGTTTCCGTTGGTGGCGCTGGCGATTGCTGCGCATTGGACGATGGCGCAATCAGTATTGATAGAAACAGACCCAGCATTAAGGCTTTCATGGCTCTCCCTCATTATGCGTCGTTGATCTTGCGGTATCCTTGGTGCACGTTCACTTCCTATTTCTTCGCCGGCGCCTCTACGCCCGACAGCGCGATAATGCCGTCCGGCAGGCGTTTTCCCTGGATCTGAATACTCGATACCGCGGCGTTCAGCTCTTTGATCTCGTCAGGCGTGAATACAACCGAAGTGGCGCCGACGTTTTGGATCATGTGCGCCATCTGCGTCGTGCCGGGGATTGGCACGATCCACGGTTTCTGCGCCATCAGCCAAGCCAAAGCAATCTGCCCCGGAGCGGCATTCTTCCGTTCCCCCCATTGCTGGACAAGCTTTACGAGATCCATGTTGTGCTTCAGGTTTTCTGACGAGAAGCGCGGTTCCATGCCACGAATGTCGCCAGGTGCAAATCGAGTGTTCTCGTCAATAGCGCCCGTCAGGAACTGCACGCCCAACGGGCTCCACGGCACGAACCCAATACCTAGTTCCTGGCACAGCGGGACAATCTCTTCTTCGGGGCCGCGCCAGAGCATTGAATATTCATTCTGCACGGCGCTGACAGGAAGCGCCGCATGCGCGCGACGAAGAGTATTCGGCCCCATTTCGCAGAGGCCCCAGTGCAGAATCTTGCCCTCGGACATAAGGTCCTTGACCGCACCGGCAACTTCAATCGGGACCTGCGGGTCGACGCGGTGTTGATACACAAGATCGATGTGGTCGGTCCGAAGCCGCTTGAGCATACCTTCGACAGCCTTCTTGATATGGTCAGGCTTGCTGTTCAACCCCATCTGGAAACGGCCGGTCTCAGGATCGATGTTCCAGCCGAACTTCGAGGTGATTGCGACCTTGTTGCGGAATGGTGCGATGCTCTCTCCGAGGATTCGTTCGCATTCGAGAGGCCCATAAGCCTCAGCCGTATCGAAAAACGTCACGCCATGGTCATAGGCTGCGCGGATGATATCGATCATCTCCGGGCGGTACGGCACGAGCGTTTCATAACTGCGGCTCATATTCTGGACGCCCAGACCCACGCTCGATACCTCGAGCGAACCCAGCTTCCGTCGCCCATTCACGGGCACAAAGCGCAGCATGAACCGCCGCTCGTTCCTGGGCGTCACCGGAGCCGTGCCTCGTTCGGCTGCAGCCGAAACTGCATGGCCGCCCGCAACCGTTGCAGCTGCGACGGCTCCGGTGACGCCCAGGAACGAGCGGCGGTTCATGCTGCGCTTTGTGCCCGCGTCATTGAATTCCTGCATATCTGAGCCTTTCGTCCATCGTCGAAGGATGTTTGAGACTGATTGGCTAACTGCGCCCAGCACCAATATTCCCCACATTAGCCTCGATGAGATCGCGGCGCTCTGCCAGACGCGCCAATATGGCTTCGAATTGCGCCAATCTTCTTTGGCGCCTTCTGCTGGCATTCTGGCGCAGTCTGAATGGTGCCCAAATCGGAAATCCGGTACGCTACTAGCTGGAGGACTCCGTCATGCTGAAGCGTTTTCGGGTTCCAGGCCGTCTAGCCCTCAAGTTGAAGGAGCATGGTGTGTCAGTCGCCGCGGTGCTGCGCAAGGCGGGACTTCCCAGAGATTTGTTCGAGCAGACGCGCGTTCTCGTTTCAACGGAAGAGCTTTTTGCACTCTGGAACGCGGTCGAGGTGGTCAGTTCCGATCCGCTCATGGGTGTAAAACTGGGCGTCGAAACAAAGACAGAGCGGTTTCACCCGATGGCTATCGCGGCGCTCTCAACTCAGAATCTGGTGACCGCGACCGAGCACCTGGCTCGCTATAAGAAGCTGACGGCGCCAGAAGAGATCCTCAACAAGCTCGGCAAAGAGGAGTTCAGCGTCTCGTTCCGGTGGCTGCTCGCCGTCGATGCAGAGCCGCATGTCCTCACGGACTATTGTTTCTCGTGGATGATTTCTCTTGCTCGACACGGAACCGGAACGCAGCTGAATCCACTCCGAGTGGAGTACGTGCAACAACGTTCGAATCTGCGCGTGCTTGAGCGCACCTTTGCCTGCAAGGCAGTATGCGGCGCTCCGCGCAACGCAATCATCTTCCGTGCCTCCGATGCCACAGCGCCATTTGTCACCCGCAACGTCGAACTGCTCGAATTGCTCGCACCGCAGTTTGAAGAACAGCTGCGACAGTACACGGAAAAGGAAGAGGACAGTTTCATCGAACTGGTGCGGCGTGCCATTCAGGACCGACTCACTGGACAGCGCCCCTCAATGGATGTGATCTCCGAGACGCTTCACATGAGCTCTCGCACGCTGCAGCGTCGCTTGCAGGAATCGGGTTCCAGCTTCCAACGGGTTTTGGATGAAGCCCGGCACCAGATGGCGCGGTATTACCTCTCCAATTCCATCCTCGAGCTGAATGAGGCCGCCTATCTGCTCGGCTTTGAAGACCCGAACTCGTTCGGTCGCGCTTTCCGAACCTGGGAGGGCGTACCGCCGAGCGATTGGCGGGAGACTCACCGTAGTTCTGCCCCGAATTAAGGACCGCGCCCGGCTCGAAGGTATGGTGATCGTCATCGCCGAGCGCTTAATCGCGAGGGCACTTGTCACGATGAGATTTGGCCACGTGGCCGAATAGTAGGCGCGTGCACAT
>Ga0206934_1064_pt1 | contig 31533 bp, 26 predicted proteins | sample Alteio_BWOrgHeat_16_FD_152932 | JGI IMG/M metagenome (GOLD analysis project Ga0206934, IMG submission 152932) | Enriched cells from forest soil in Barre Woods Harvard Forest LTER site, Petersham, Massachusetts, United States -... | ecosystem: Environmental > Terrestrial > Soil > Temperate forest >...
ATCGGAAGCAAAAAGCCCGCGATCATTAGAACAACAAATGGTCGAATTTCAGGCTTTCGTTTCCACAATGCAATGCTTGCCCAAACAGCTATTAGAAGCGGCAGGAATCCTATCGCCCCCTCGAAATCCTGTGCATAGACTCCAATGGCTTGATGAAATGTAACACCCCGAATCGATCCAGCCAGTTGCGGAATAAAAAAAGTAAAGGCAAGAGCTATGCTTTCTATGCGCTGAAGCACATCATACGATCTTAGAAGACTGGTTGAAAAAAACGCGCCTCCATGTACCGTCTCTCGAAATAATTCCAATAATGGGAGAAGGATGATCGCGCTGAGACCGACAGCAATTCCTAAGACCATCGCAAGTGGCCGGACTAATCTGCCGAAGGGGTTGCGCACTCGGAGAAACCAAAGCGATGCTGAATAACAGACCGTGAGAAATGTGAGGAAAGCAATGGTCTGGATGTTCCCGGCGAGAAATCCCAGGGCAAGTGCAACAGATGCCCCAGCTAAAAATTTGAACGTAGGACTCCGCTCGTGCTTATGTAAAAAGAACAGCACCCAGGGCGCAAACGAAAACGAAGCGGGAATAAAATGGGCGAGCAGGTTCGTGATAAAGAGTGCGTTCAACATATAGGCGGTGGCAAAGATGCGCGCAACTCCAATACGTTTGTTATACTCGCGCAACAGGGCATACATTCCTATCCCCGAAACAAAGAGCGGGAGCAAGAGAAGTATTGGGAACCCGAATGCGAAGGGAAGAAAGAGGATAAAATGGTAGGTCCCTAATCCCAATATGTCGAGATATTGAGGGTAGCCATTCAGGATGTAGGGATTCCAAAATGCAAAATTCCCGTGTGCGTATGCTTGTTTTGCGAAATATTTTTGAGGATAAAATTCAGTACAGCCATCGGTAACCAACGAATTATATGCATGTTGCGGACCGAAATACTGTGAGAACGGCAGCGTCATCGTATCGATCAGATCGGAAGGCAGCATCGTCCGGCCATTAAAGATAACTGGGAAAAATGCGAAAGCAAGCGTCGCAGTCAGCAATCCGAAAGTGATCGCATATTCGCGAAGGGACTTATTCATTGCAAAACCTTTTGAGGACAACTCTGGCATCGTTTATAAAACGAGTGACTTCATTAGATGCTCCAATTCTTCCGCAGGATCGGTGCAAATACCGGAATGCACTTCCGAAGTTTGAATCATCGTGCTTCGCGGCGAAACAAGCCAGTGCCAGCGCTCATGCTGTGGAAGCTCACCAATCGGACCTGCACTAACTCCGCCTTCACAAATTTTCGGAATAAGCGATAGGTGCCGCTCTATTTCTGCAATATCGATATCCGGATAAAGGCTTCGCACCCGCTCTATATCGAGATGAGCGCGCGCATCCAGATACCGCAGCGTTCGCGCAAACACGATCACGCCCGCGTTGATAAACTCCGCACGTTCCATACGCGGAACAATGCGAATGATCGCATAATCAAATGATATTTGCTTTGGCATTTATCACCTCCTGTTCAAAAATGCTCGATGACTCAAGCCGCTTCATGAGAAAATTAAGATAGGCCTCTCGATGGTCACTAACATTCCCGAAAAATGGCTCTCCTTCCAGCCATTCATCTGGAATAAGTGAGACTATAGATTGAATCAAATCTTTACTCAGAATTTTCTTAAATTTCTGACTCGCATCATTAATGTTCTCGGCAACCCGTAGCAGCACATGATCTTTGATCGCAGCAAAAGGGCCTCCAAACTTATCCGAAGCCGTTTCCCACTGATGATGAAAAAATAACGAAGCACCGTGATCGATAAGATATAGCTTCTTATGCCACATGAGCATATTCGTATTGCGCGCTGTTCGATCGACATTCATGATAAAGGCATCGAACCAAACGATTTCAGATGCAAGCCGAGTATCAATGTTATTCGCCATTGGATCGAATGTGATCGAGCCGGGGAGATAATCCATTGCAAGATTAAGTCCGGCGCTCGACTCGAGAAGTGTTCTGATCTCATAATCAGGTTCGTTGCGTCCGAGCATGGGATCAAGGAGCATAAAAGCCAATCGTGGCACCGGCAAACCAAGCGCTCGTCCAATTTCTCCAGCGATGAGTTCAGCAATGAGCGCCTTTCTACCCTGTCCCGCACCCCGAAATTTCAGCACATAAAGTCCGTCATCATCCGCTTCTACAATCGCAGGCAGCGAACCGCCCTCGCGAAGCGGCGTGACATAGCGGGTGGCATGAAGAGTTTCGAGCATTGGCAAAGAAACAACGGGACCGTGGGAGTAGTCTCACGTTCTCTCACGTTTTGCCTGCTCATTATGCCGAATTTCAAACGCACCCTCATCACCGCCGCGCTGCCATACGCGAACGGACCGCTACATATCGGCCATTTGGCCGGCTGTTATTTGCCCGCCGATCTCTATGCGCGCTATAAACGGCTTGCCGGGGAAGAAGTCCTTTTTATCTGCGGCTCCGATGAGCATGGCGTACCCATCACGATCTCGGCGGATAAAGAAAAGGTCTCTCCGCAGGATATTGTCGATCGGTTTCACAATCTCAACAAGGCTTCGTTCGAAAAGCTCGGGATTTCCTTCGATTATTATGCAAGAACAACAAGCCCGGTTCATCGCGAAACATCACAGGAATTCTTCCTAACGCTATTCAACGGCGGCTTTCTCGTGCCTCGCGAAGAGCCACAGCTCTATGATGAAGTTGCAAAGATGTTCCTTCCCGATCGTTATGTCGAAGGAACCTGTCCTGTTTGTTCAAATCCCAGCGCGCGCGGCGACCAGTGCGAAAATTGTGGGACGTACCTCAATCAAACGGAACTTATAAATCCACGCTCGAAAGTAACGGGTTCAATACCCATTGTGCGTCCGGCAAAACATTGGTATTTCGCGTTATCGCGGTTCCAGAAAGAGCTGGAACAATATATCGAGTCGCACCGAGATGATTGGAAAGAAAATGTTCTGCAAGCTGCGCGAAGCTGGCTGAAATCGGGATTGCAAGACCGGCCAATTACCCGCGACCTTACCTGGGGCGTGCCCGTACCGCTTCCGAACGCAGATGGCAAAGTGCTATATGTATGGTTCGACGCCCCGATCGGTTACATCAGCGCAACAAAAGAAGCCACAACCGATTGGCAAAAGTGGTGGCAAGATGATGCAACACAATGGATCACCTTCCTCGGAAAAGATAATATCGTATTCCATACGATCCTTTTTCCGGCAATGCTTTTGGCCCATAATAATGCAGACAAAAGCCGCCGTTATATCCTTCCCGAAAATGTCCCCGCCAATGAGTGGATGAATTTGGAAGGGCAAAAGCTTTCGAAATCGCGCGGATGGACTGTTGAATTGCACGAAATTGGACAGCGGTATTCTCCTGATGTGATTCGCTATGCTTTCGCAACGATGCTCCCCGAGCAAAAGGATTCCGACTTCCAATGGAAGGAATTTCAGGCTCGTGCTAACAATGAGCTTGCCGATATTTTCGGAAATTTTGCGAACCGCGTGCTCACGTTCGCATCGAAGCATTTCGAGAACAAGATCATGGGCAACCGGAAGGAGCTGGATGCCGAAGGTCAGGCGCTCCTCGATGGATTCGGCATTCGCGCAAGCGAGATCGCCGGAATGTACGAGCGATTCCGACTGCGCGATGCAACTGCAGCAACGATGGATCTTGCTCGTTCTGCCAATAAATATTTCAATGATGCTGCACCCTGGAAACTTATTAAAGACGATCAGGCCCATGCCGCGCAAGTTATTCGCTCGTGCCTCGAAGCGCTCCGTGCGCTTGCGGTATATTTTGCGCCAATTACCCCTAATGCAAGTACAAATCTTTTAAAAACGCTCGGCGTAGCTGCAAATGAAGAAAATTGGTCGAATGCACACGAGCCAAAACTGCATGGACAAACCGAACTTGGTCCTATCGAAATTTTATTTCCAAAGATCGAGGATGAAACCGTGACCGAAGAAATTAAACGACTCGAAACCATGGCAGCCGGTAGCCGTGACCTTCAGGTCACGGTTGCGGAGCAAAAAACTCCAGTCGAATCCACAACGTCGGCTAAAGCCGACGGCTACAAAGATGGCCTTATTTCCATCGATGATTTCAAGAAAATAAAACTCCGCACAGCGAAAATTTTGGAAGCAGAACGTGTTCCAAAATCAAAAAAGTTGATAAAGCTCCAAATCGTTTTAGGCGAAGAAAAGCGCCAGATCGTTGCCGGAATTGGAGAGAAATTCACTCCCGAAGAACTGATCGGCAAAACGATCGTCGTAGTTGCAAATCTACAACCTGCAAAACTAATGGGCCAGGAATCGAACGGGATGCTGCTGGCTGTGAATGATGAGAGCGGAGCCGTTTCGCTTATTACAAGCGACCGGGAAACGGGGAGTGGGCTGGAAGTGCGGTAAACTTCGGATTTAATTCAACTCGAATGTAAGCCAGTCTTTTTTTTCGGCATACATCTCGCGAATTTCTTTTGCTAAAATTGGATCCTGCGCCATAAATCCGAAGACGAAACCTTGCGCGCGAATGAGTCTTGATTGGTTATCATCCGATATATTTAGATTATGTGCTTCTTTCATCGCTTTATCAAATTCATCAGAAATAGGATCATTTGGTGAGGTAAAATGATCGTATACAACTGAAAAGGCAAACGCTTCGAGCATCGGCTCACGGGGCGGTGGGGCATTCATATAGCCATTAATTCCACTGCAAACGTGCCATAGAATGGTTCCATCGAATCCGACTCTATCTGGATAGAAAAATTTCGCGGCGCTTAATTGAAGATGCGATATGGTGATTTTCGAGCGATCTTCAAGCGAGACTCCTTCGATCATAAGCTGCTGCTTCGATGTCAGATACCGCACCATCAATTGCGTCAAAAACTCGAAATATAGGTTCCTCCATTGAGAATCAACCACCTCGGAAGGAAACCGAGAGCGAGCATCCAAATGTCCCAAAAAATAGTCGTTCTTAAGATCGTGATAGTGCTCTCCAATATACTCTATCACTCGTCTATTATCAGCCGCAAAACCAGCGAGTAATGATTCAGAATCCGGCTCGAATTTAAGTTCAAATTGGGTATAGGTTTCACCATTGGCATGAATGTCCGGCTGTCTCGGCCCTGTCAAATACCGCTCGAACTCTCGGTGCAAGCTATCGAGCGAAATGCTCTGTGAGTGAACAATAGTTGGAAATACTGCGAGAAGCAAAAGAAGTTTTTTCATAAACTTCCTACTTTTTTAGAAAACTCGCAATCCCCTTCTTCGTATCCTCCGTTCCGCGCGCCAGTGCGTTCATGCTCGCTGCATATTCCAATCCGGCTTCGAGACTCATGCCATGCTGCGCGGCAAGTAATGATTTCGTGAGCGCAATCGCAGATGGCGAATTCTTCGATACCTGCATTGCATACTGCTGAACCGCCGCTTCGAGCGAACCGCATGGCACAACATATTGAGCAAGCCCCAGCGAATAGGCTTCCTCTGCACTTATTTTTCTCGCGCTTAAAAGCAGTTCGCGAGCATGTTGCTCGCCAATCTTGCGGACAAGAAAGATCGAAACAAGCGCGGGAATGAATCCAATCGCGGTTTCCGTATAGCCAAATTGAGAATCATCGGCAGCGAAGATAACGTCGCAGACGGTAGCGAGTCCGCAGCCACCAGCAAGCGCAGCGCCATGCACTTGTGCGATGGTAAATTTTGGGAATGTGTAAATTTTCCAAAGCAGATCGCGCAACCTTCGCGAATCGGCAAGATTTTCTTCTGGGCCATTTTCGGATATCTTTTGAAGATAAGCCAGATCCGCACCCGCGCTGAATGTATTGCCTTGCCCTTTGAGAATGACGACGCGAACATCCTCATCATTTTTCAATTCATCAAATGCCTGCGATAGCTCGCCGAGAAGTTCCGGCGAAAGCGCATTGCGTTTCTCCTCGCGCGTCATCGTGATGGTGGCGAGGGGGTGGGATTTGGTAATGGTTAGTAATTCAGTCATAGGTTTTATCAGACGAACCTGAGCCACTTAGAGTTCTCGATACCACAAAAATTGAATTTCATCGGGAAGTCCGGGGTATTGATTATGCCGGATCGTACGGAGCTGGAAACCCATTTTAGCATAGAAGCGGCAAGCTGCCACATTGATGTCCTGCGTTTCCACTTTTAATTCTGTGCAACCGCGTTCCATTGACCACATTACCGCTTTCTCAAATAAAAGAGAACCGATCCCTCGATTTCGAAACTCCGTTGCGATCCGAATATCCCACAGAAGTGCCAGATCAGTGCGGCCCTCGAGCATATACACTCCTGGGGTATTAAAAGCAACGATCAGACTGCCGATTCTAACATCATTTTGAAATGCAGAAAAAATGATCCACTTCGACATATCGAAACGCGTGAACCAATCAATTGGACGTTCCAGCGTGTCGTAATCTTTAAAAAATTCCGGAACAGTTTCTTCCGAAAGATTCCATTTGTCCCCGTTTTGGATCACCTGAAATCGAGAATGTCCAAAAAAAGAAATGGGAACTGCCGCATAGTGGGCAAGTGCTTCAAGCGAGGGAATTTCCTCTCGGATTTCAAGCATTTCCGAAATTCGTCACCTCTTCGATCAGCGTGGAAACAATATCTTCTTCCTTGATCCGGCGGATCATCACGCCCTTGCGGTAAAGGATTCCCACACCCTTTCCGGCGGCGATGCCAATATCCGCTTCGGATGCTTCGCCGGGGCCATTCACCACGCAGCCGAGCAGTGCTACTTTTACCGGCTTCTTGATATGCGCAACGGCAGCTTCTAATTCACGGGTAACTTTAAATAGATCTATTTCAAGCCGACCGCAGGTTGGGCAGGCGATAATTTCGACATTTCGCGATGTTAGTCCCAGCGTACGCAAAATTTCCTTGCCGGTCTCGACTTCTTTCTCGGGTTCATCCGTCAGCGAAACGCGGATCGTATCGCCGATGCCATCGGCAAGCAGTGTTCCAATACCAACAGCAGATTTGATCGACCCAACTCTCGTAGTTCCCGCTTCCGTTACACCAAGATGCAGCGGATAATCCGTGCGTTTAGCGATCAGGCGATAGGCATCGATCATCAGGCGTACATCGGTTGACTTTACGCTAATGATGACATTCGGAAAATCGAAATCTTCGCAAATATGCACATGGCGCATTGCGGATTCATAAAGCGCTTCGGCAGTCGGATAGCCATGCTTATCCAAAATATCTTTTTCCAGCGAGCCGGAGTTCACCCCGATGCGGATGGGAATGTTTTTCTCCTTCGCTTTGCCTAACACTTCATGAATGCGCTCGATCTTACCGATATTACCGGGGTTAAGCCGCACCTTCGCAACATTTCCCTCGATGGCCTTCAGTGCAAATACATGATTGAAATGAATATCAGCCACAATGGGAATATTCGATTGCTTTACGATCTCACCAATGGCTTCCGCAGCTTCCCAATCGTTGACGGTCACGCGGGCGATGTCACAACCGGCTTCTTCCATGCGGGCGATCTGCGCGACCGTCGCATCGACGTCGCCGGTCTTCGTTTTCGTCATCGACTGCACGGAGATCGGCGCGCCATCCCCCACAGGGATGTTGCCGATCATCACCCGCCGGGATTTTCGGCGCTGGTGCAACGCGGCATCCGCATGACCGTTTGCCGTGTAGCCGTTCGTCGTTTGAGTTAGTATTGGAATTTCCATCATTTTTATCTGCCAGCCTGTATTATTTATAAGCTATTCGTGAAATTTGCTAAATGCTACGCTCAGGTCTTTAGGATTATGGTATTTTACATTCAGCTTTTCAAATCCAAGAACAGCTCCATCGTCACCCTTCATCAGAATGACATCATCTCCAACTTCTTCCGAAATAACTTCCTTATTCGGATCGTCAAACCAGACGGTCAGAGTTTGCCCTGTTTCGTCATAATATACTTTTATTTGGTCCATATCGGTTCTCCCAGCTTAATAGCACTTGTAATGTACGATGTAATGAGAAATCCGGTTCCATTCTCTCTTTTTACGACAGCGCACAGCCATCTTTTATAGCCGGCCTCGGTATAGAATAAGAATACGGAAGCATCGGTTTTACTTTGGCGAACAATATCAGGCTCCTTCAAAGTAAATTCTACAACCGATAGCTTATCTTTCATATAACGATGCTTAACTTCACTGATACGACGCCATTGATTTTCCGTAATTCTTACCCGAAACCCCAAAGGTGTGTTCGTTTCAGAAATGACGTTATCAAATTCAAACATTCTAACTTTCTCTTATTTTTTCTCTTCCATTCTTCTGGAAGCCTCAAAGAGAATATCGCGTTCGTCATTCGTAAGATTCTGATAACCGGTCGCGGCGATCTTATCCAAAATGCGGTCGATCTCTTCTTGCGTGATGACTTTGGCTTGCTTGACATCCTGGATCTTTGTATCGGCAACGCCTCCGCCGTAACTATCGACATCGCGGTAATCGGCATCGACCGCTGCGCCGGACTTCCTTCCAAAAAATCCGCCATTCCTCGGAATGTTTACCGATCCGTTCCCCCACTGCGATTGGATCGGATTGCGCCGCGATGCAAGGATCTTGCCTCCCGACATAATGAGCATATAGATCATCCCCGTCACCGCGCCGCCCAAATGCGCAAGATGAGCTACATTATCTCCACTCGACGCATTGTACGTCGAATAAATTTCAAACGCGATCAGAATCGGTACGACAAATTTTGCGCGAATAGGAATGAAGATCGGAAAGAAAATTAGGCGCATGTCCGGGAACATCACGCCGAACGCTACGAGCACTCCAAAGATAGCTCCCGATGCGCCGAGCATGGGTCCGCCGCCCGCTCCAAAAAATCCGGATAGCAGTAAATGCGCCGTTGCACCACCAAGCCCGCAGATAAAATAATAGATCAAGAATTTTTTCGTACCCCACGATTGCTCTACCTGAACACCAACCCAAAAGAGCATCAGCATATTGAAGAAAATATGCATGAATCCCTCATGGAGGAACATGTAGCTAAAAAGCTGCCAGGGCAAAAAATGACCAGAGCCAAGCGGCCAGAGCGCAAAATACTCTACAATGCCATCGCGCAGCGGCAGCCCCCCGGCAAAATGCAGATCACCAAAAAGCAGCTCGATCAGAAAAACCGCAACATTGCTACCGATCAAGAATTTTATTCCTGCCGGAAACATCGAAAAGCCCGACATTCGCGGGCGCTGAAACGACTGCTGTGGATTCCAGGCCAATTATATTACGACTTAAGAGTGACGATTTCGGGCAAACACCGATTGTACTGGTTTCGCGCCATTGAAGAGTACGACGATTCAAGAGATTAGTTATTGGGACGCTGAAACTGAATTCCATCTCATCAATCCCAAAAATCTCATAAATCCCGGTTCAGATGATCACCCCATAAAAAGATACGGCTCCCAATCCTTATCAATCCGGCCTACGAATTGGCGCAGGAACGTCACATGATTGGGCCGGATCGGCCGCCGAGCCAGCACCATCTGCGCTTCGTCCGGTGTCTGGCTTCCCTTGACGTTATTGCACCGAATGCAGGCGCTGACCAAATTTTCCCACGAATCCTCCCCGCCGCGGCTTTTTGGCATGATGTGATCGACGGTCAGCGTAACGCTCGTAGCACCGCAATACTGGCAGCGGTGGCCATCGCGGCGGAGGATATTCTTTCGCGAAAGGATCACTTTTTTGAAGGGAACTCGAACATACGTCGAAAGCCGGATAACGCTCGGAAACGGCATCGTGACGGAAGTCGAATGCACCGCCTTGCCCGTCATACTCGTCACTAACTCCGCCTTTTCAAGATAAAGCAAAATGATCGCCTTTTCGACATTCGTGATCGCAAGTGGCTCGTAATTCCCGTTCAGGATGAGGACTTTTCCGCCTAACTTCGAGTGGGCAGGACTAAACTCCTGCTCGTCCTCGTGATCCTCAAATAACCCAAGCGATTTTGAGGTTAATTTATGCCGATGCTCCGCACCTGACCTCGTTCTCCGAGACCCTATCGACGCGGATCGCTTATATTTGTGTGCTTCGAATGCGGCTGACTCCTTCTTCTCTATTTGTAATGTTCCGTTCGCCCGGTCAGTTCCGCGACAAAATTATGATTCTGTTTCCACGCTCCGAACCATGACCTTTCTTCCCGAAATAGGTGCCCTTAGCAAAAACGCATTTGTACTTCATAATCACCCTCGATTCCGAGCCAATTTCGCCACGTTCTCTCAGAGCGAGCGCAAACGCATTTGTTTTTCATGAACATATGCAGTTATCCATCGACTTTTCATTAATTTCATATAGAAAACTATGTTCCCGATTTCATCTTTCATATTTCATCTTTGTCCAAGAGGGTGCCCATAAACATACCACCTAATATACAACATCCAAAACTCAAAAGCAAGCAAAATCCAAAATTATTTTTGGATGACTACGCTCCGGGACTGCACATATCCCCCGGACGACACCCGCAGAAAATAGATACCCGACGGCACACCCGAAACATCAAGCACCACTCCTGATTGTAGGGACGTGCTGCGCACGTCCTGCACCCTGCCCAGTGCATCGAACATCTCGATCTCCGGCTGCACAGTGCCCGATACCAGAACCCATATCTCATTCCCCGCCGGATTCGGCTGCACACTCTCGATCGTAAACGATGCTCCAGAATTCGCACTGGGTTCCTGACTGACTCCCTCAGCAATATCTACCACACCAACACCCACCGCGCGGATCGTATCGGTGTGATCTGTTTCCCCATCGAACAAGTAGATCGCAATGCTGCCGCGCTCCGTATCGGCGATCGTGGGGTTGAAGGAAAGTGTAAAGCTCCGAGGCGTGCCTGTAGGAATAAAACTCGTCGTTAGATTCGAAAAAGTGAAATCCGAGAACTGAGAACTATCGGGATGGAAAATAATGCTATCCACTCTCACCTGCTCGCAACCATGCGCGGCGATAGTGAATGATTTACGAATGGTATTTGCCTTGTTGTCAAGTTGCGAACCGAAATCGAACAAGCTCGGTGCTGCCAGATCGAGCGCGCCGGGATTTGGCTGAACCACAAGCGTCATCTGGAATGTGGTGTCGCCGTCTAAAAAATCGTCGTCGGAATAGTGCGCGTGAATAGTAATGGGATACGTGCCGCTCCTGTGCGGATAGACCGTTACGTGCGGCGTATCCGGATATTCGTTCCAAGGATATATCACGCGATCGGTGGTGTAGGTGGCGATGCTGGAATCAATCCCTTCGATGGTAATCGCAGTCAATCCCCCATAGTGACATGAATCCACTGTGTACTTAAACCAAAGCCAGAATGATACGGAATCGCATGTGGTAGTTACAAGGGTGTTGTTAGACGGGCCGCCTCTCACTTCATGCCACATGATTATTTGTGGCGGGATTGCTGGATCGGTGCCATTTATCAATTTCCAAAGGTTGTTGTTATCATCCACAACGTAAGCAATGTAACCATGACCCGTTACAGAAAGCGTTGGAGTAACACCGCTATGACCGGGTAGTAATCGTCCATCTGAGTTAGTGTGTTGTATATAGTACTGACAACCATCTCCTGCAACACAATTGACATCACCACCAGTCATAGAAGTTGAAACGATGGATTGAGTATGAGAAAAGACATAGAGTGGCGATGAAGTTAGAGTAGTATCGAACACAAACCAGTTCTTGCCAAAATCGGTGCTTATTAAATCCGGTTCTATCAACAAAGAATCACGATTGCCAGAAATAAGCCCATCAAAAGGGTAACCTTTCCTGTATAGAGGATTTCTCTTCCACGTCATACCCTCGTCATTTGATAAACCGCTGGGACAAAAAATGGTGGAATTTGCTACGTAGATTTGTCCAAACTCCGTGTCGGAAGAGATTCGTGTCCATGTGTTACCGCTATCCAGTGTTCGAAAAATTCCAGCAGCTGTATCCAGTCTAGTAGTATCGTCATATATTGAAGTAACACCAGGCTTAACCGGTAGCATTGTGATCGGCGCAGCACTCATGTACCCATGTGATGGAGAGACAAAATACATGCTATTAATCAGGCCCCAATGCTTTTTGAGACTGCTGTTTCCGAGATCCATTTGGCCCCAAGTGGTGCCACCATCGGTTGTTCGATAAATGGCGATAGTGTCAGTGACAACCTCTACACCGTAATCCGTTCGACCGACATTCGCTTGTGGAAGGCCTATCGTAAATACGAAGCCATAATTCTCATTCACAAAGTAAGTACCGACATTTTGTCGGAATGACGCTATCACCCACGGTTGCGCCGCAGCCCCCGAAGCGGCAAACAAAACCACGAAAAAAAACAGAGTTCTGAAAATGGTACGCATAGTAGGTTTCCCGCAAAAGGTAAATGATCAAATCTTGCTAAATGGAAGATTCTCCCTATTGTTTAAAACGCACTGGGTCGTTCGGGTTACAAAAATATTTTCATTATTTTTGATTATCGTACCCAAAGCACCTCTTTTGACCGAATCTGCTCTCCATCCTGGGCACGGAGTATGAGCAAACCGGTGGGAAGGCTTTGCGGCAGCGCAAGCTCGCGGTCGTTCGTGCCGGCAGCGCAGTTCATGGTGCCGCTCCAGAGCGTGCGGCCGAGAATATCGGTGAGCGAAAGGGAAAGCACTGCAGCTGTTGGCGCTTGTATCGTGAGATGGAGCATCCCATCACCCGCCATCTCGGCGCGGTCGATCACAAGCGTCTTGCCTTGCAATACGCTCCGCAGAATAGTATCGCCGCATAGATCCTTCCCAAGGAAAAGCGTGGTGACCTGCGGTGAAAGGAACACGATCGGGCAGCCTCCATACGTTCCAGGAAGTGAACTGATGGCGGCGATCGGCGAATACGACGAATCGGACACATACGTCTTAAACCACACATGCGCAAGAATTCCCGAATTAATGGGCAGCGCCGCAAGGGAAGTAAAATGCAGCGTGTCCGTCACAAGTCCGGAGTAGAGTGCGGGCGCAGGCCACGTGCCCGCAAGCGTGCCGGAAAGATCGGTGTGGTCGTAGGTCAGAACATTGTGATTGTACGTGAGATACAGATCGAATTGCGTCACGTTCGCGCCACCGGGAAGGCCGGACAAACTAATATCCGCCAGCGCCTGATCGCTCAGAGAAACGGAAGACGTCGCGATCGCGAGCTTCGTATGCGAGGTATCGGCATTGCGAACGATCGGGAACGTTAGCGTGAACGTTTGTGAAAGCGTATCGCCGCACCGCAAATACGAAATGGTAACATGGATCACATCCGTCGCAGTGATGTTCTGCGGTGTGAATTGAAGGAGCACAAGCGTATCGCTTCCAGTAAGCGGCCCGGAGGAAGGCACGGTGAGCTTGTAATCGCCTGTCGTTTTGCCGCTTTCCAAATAAAAGATATTTTTCAGCAACCCGCCGGGCGTGGAACTTATGAATTGCTCGGTTGCCGTATTGAAGGTCGCTTCGACCGCGGCAACAATAAATCCATCGCTTGCAGTAAGGATGGAATCCGTCGTGATCGCGATCGTCATTGGCTCGCACACCGATGCAGTAGAATTTGAAATGAGCAATTTCTTATCGAGCGAATCCGTCGAATGTGCAATGGCAAACGTCACGGGTTGGGTTACCAATAATTCAGAATCATCACCGCATGCGCTGGGTTGCGCCGTCTTCCCAACGGTCGTCGCCGATATGGATCTCCATCCCACGAAAATGATCTTGAAGAGATCGCTGCCGGTGATGAACGGATCGCCATACATCGTAATGGTCAGGAACCCGGGCGTGGATGAATCCACAGAATAACTTCCCGCATTTGGTATCGCGCCCGGCTGAATGCCAAGAAGATGCAGCGTGGAGGGATCGTAGGTGATGGGGATCGAGAGCGAGATCAGGTTTTCCGCTGGCAGAACAGCACTGCCAAGCGAAGCGCTTATGATAAGATCGTTACACGTTTGAGCAGAATCCGCCCGCAGAACCACCCGATGGCTGACGGTATCTTTCGGCTTTTCGGAACCGGCGGTTCCCGGCATGAACGAATACGCATCGCCAGCGTTAAATCCAACGGCTTGCGCAATGAGCGGATCGGGCGAGATCAGTGTGTGCTCTCCGGGCTGAATGACAGGATTAATGGCGCTAAAGCCGCTGCCATTGATCACAACGGACGGCACCCCTATAAAGGAAAGCGGAGTTCCATCGAGCGTGGCCTTCCGAAGATCGGCCGTAGGGCAAATGATGGGAGCGAAGTTCACGAATACATTCCCAGCATTGTCGGGAAGAAGTGTTGGCGTGTTCCAAACAATCGTGTCCGTATAGAATGCCGTATCGAGAACCGTCACAAGCGTAGGATCGCCAATAAACTGGGTGAAATCGTTAAAATCGTAGAAGGAACTTCCACGCGTTAACTGCTGGGCTTCCACGCGCACCGGATTTCGCTGAAAATCGAAGGTGTGGATCTCTGCCGCTCCGGGAAATTCGGCGTCGATACGGCCGTTCGTCGAAAGCAAAAAGCCACTGCTCCCTATTTGTGCATAAAAATCCACATCGTTCGTAAGGACGATCTCGACGCCGGAATCCGAATTCCCAAGCGGCTGCACAAAAAAATGGGAACCCCACCACGATCTCCCGATCATCTCGTCCATCAGTTCATTACAGGATTGTTCCCCGACAGGCACATACCCGCACGTCAATCCTGCGATCACGCTGATGGGCTTCGTCGATCTAATCCGCGACCCCGAAAGCGAGGTGATCGAGGGATGGCCGGACGTATCCGCTTTTTCGATGTAGCACTGCCCGCGATCAAGCCGAATGGTGAACGGTATGCTATCTGGCTCGCCGAGCAAGGTCGTGACCGAAGGCGTGATCGTCACGAGCGTGGAATCGAACTCGGCAGTGATGAGGAATTCATTATTATTGCGCTCGGGAACCACCGCCCCAGGGTCATCCCAGATCCCCCATCCGAACGCGATGTAGCTCGTATCGAGCGCATCGTCGGGAAGTATTTGCGTGGCGTCCCCTGCCTGAGGTACATAATCGTGCAGCACCAGATTCACCGGCGCAGTGGTATGAACGAGCAGACCTTTGTTGGTTTTGCCAAAATCATTCAGGTGCATCAGGCGATAGGGCAGATCGATGATCGTTGGCGAGCCGGGAATGAACGTGAAATCCTGAATATATCCCGATGGCGAGCTGATGACGCCGCATCCGGAATATGCACTCACAACGGTCAGCGTCAGCACGGTCTGCTGTTCGGACGCGATGCTATCGCCGATCAAATGGTCCGGCCCTAAAATAATGCCAAAGGTAAAGTTCTGTCCCGCGCGGGGAAGCATTTTTTGTGCACTCGAAAATCGCGGAGCACACAGTACACCCGCGACGAGTAGAAAAGCGCAAAAACGAGACATGTATGACCTGACCATCGAAAGCTGCTTAGATCGTATCCACCCTCAACGTTCTCGAGGGGCGAAGTAGTGTCCGGCGTTAACGGACAACCGCGATCCTTGTTCGGGACACGCCATTCGCCGATCTGGCGACGACCCAGTAGCTGCCTGCCTGAAGTTCAGGAAGATCGATCGTTGTAAGCGCCGCATTCGGCTGGGCTGTCAAGATCGTTCGTCCCAATGGATCGAAGATCTGCACCGATTCTATCACTGATGCTGCGTTGAGGGTAATTTGATTTCCCGCAGGATTGGGATAAACGGAAATATTCAAAGGTGCATTCACACCTGCCCACGGCCCCAGTAAAACTTCTCCGAGCAGCGTCTCGGAACCATCTTGACTATGCCCAATGAGATGATAATGTGTTTCTGTTTGCGGCGCGTCGAGATCAACGAAGCTATACTCTGCACTCTCAAGATCCGATCGCGCGGCAACCGTTCCCGCAGTAACATCCGATCCAGCCCGTCGAACCTCGAACGAACTCAAGCCATCCTCCTGTGCCATGTCCCACTGTAAAATGCCGCTTCCATCGTTCGCTCGTTCGGCAGAAAGCGAGACAAGCGTGACCGGCAAAAAATTCTGTGAACCGCTTGTCACAAGTCGGAACATCGGTAACAAATAACCACCTGCATCCACGACTGATGGGGCGGGCGAAAGATACGAAACGCGGTTGCTATTATGAAACAGCCCAACAATGTCCGGATGAAGAAATCCATATTGGTTGTTCGCCGGGGTTGTGGAATCGACATAGGTATAATACGCCAGTCCGTTCGAAGCATCGCCCGATGGAACCGCACCGGAGTTCCGAACGAAATGAATGCGATAACTTGAACTTGCGGCCATGATATAGGGCGCGATCGCTCCCGTAAACCACCCCTTGCCGGATGGTGTGATCGAAAGCGCGCGAGCGGAACTATCCCCATTGCCAACGAACGTGATCGTCCAGTTCGAGGCGCTGCCTGCACCCGCATAATAGAACGAGATCGCGTTCACCGTATCGCTGCCGGAAGGTATGATGGGTTGAAAATCATAAAAGAAATTCGTAGGTGGCTGTGCGTTCCCGCTCACCGTGTCGGGAATGCCATCGTCCAATGCGTAGGAATTATCAATAATGATCGTTTTATGAAAAATATTGCTGTCGTTCGCTGTGTACGATTCGTAGATATTATTGAAGAGCGTGACATACGCCGTAAAACTTGGCCCATCGCTTCCAGCGATATTCCATCGCGGCATGAGATACAGCGAATCGGTATTCGCACCTGGAAAATTCACTAACTGGGTCTGATCATAGACAAGCCGGTTGAGCGCATCCCGAATGGCAAGATGAAGCTGGCACACGCCCAAACTGACAAAATCGCCATTGTTCAGAATTCGAACCTTCGGGATCATCGCCGAAGCTAAATTTCTCGGTATATGCGTATAATTCCCATTTCCAAGATCGACATCGATCGGTTCCAATTCCGTTCGCTCGATACGCCACGGCTCGACGTGAATAGCGTCGATCACAAAATTATCGGCATCTTCAAAATACAGCGATGGCGATTCTGCATTACGCGCCTTCAAGCGAAACCGTACGCGAAAGTGATCGTGCAAGAACGAATTATCGAGCAGAATGCGGAAGGTCTGTGTTTTTGTATCGAATCCACCAGAAATGACACCGAGTTGCGCCCAATCCGTTTCCACCGGGTTCCACTCCGGCCCGCTCGATCGAAGGCCTTCGATAACAAGGGAATCTCCAACTTGCGCCAATCCGCCCATCGCACCCGGCACAGCAAGTTCCGGCCCGGAAAGCAACCTGGCAAAGATTCCCGCTTGCGCGCTATCGCTTACAAGTCCACGTTGGTAGTGGAACCATAAATTCACTTTCGTGGAGTGGCTGAGATCGATCGGTGCGCTCGTCAGCGTGTCACCCCCCACTTCGACGGGATAGGGATTGCCATTCGCATCCAAACGGTTCATCACCAATGCTTTGGGGCCGAGCCCGGTTGCGATAGGAGCGTCTGGAACCCGAAGCACCGTGTTCGCCGCGCGCACATCCGCTCCGGCGTTCGACCACGTGCACAGATTCATTCCTTCATCGAACTCCTCTCGGAACGGCGCGGCTTGCGGCGCAAGGATGACAAAATATCGGGTGTATGTATTGTTACCTGCCCATTCGTCGCTGACCCCGTTTCGATACGAAAGCGTGAACGTGATCTTATAGCTTCCGCACGTCATCCCGCTGGCAAGCGGCGCGTTGTACGTCGTTGTGACACTCTGGCCGACAACGATGCTGTCACTCTTGTTATACAATGGAACACCGGTTCCCACATTGGTGATAACGGTATTCACAAATACCTTTATCGTGGAATCTGAAATATTCAAGATCTTGCACTGCGGGAAGAATTGATCGGATCCAAATTCATACCGGTCATTGGAAGGCACCGATATATTCGAGATGAGAAACGCATCCGCGCCCATTTTCAAGAACCGGATGACTAAGTGGTTGTGAAGCGATTGATTATATTTCGCAATAGGGTTGGAAGCGAAATAATATCCTTTATGGAGATACATCGCCGCATCGCCGGAGCGATCGGCAACACCGATGGTGGCGATCTGTTGGATAAGCTGAGCTGCGGGAACACCGGCAAAGGAACCATCGAACGAACGATAGGTGAACGTGATGGAACTGTCGGAAGCAGAAAATACAACCTGAAACGTGGCGCGAACCTGTCCATTCGTCCCTTTTAGAGCAAGATTATAGAACGAGACATAAAAGGAATCGCTGGTGACACGCACAAATACTTTACTCGAATCGCCCGTCGTCCGAAGTTCCCAATCCGCCCAGAGCGGTGCTATAAGATCCTCGCTCACGAACGAAGATGGCAACGCCAAATTGACCTGCGAGCTGTCGGGACCGCTGAAACAGATCGTTCCGTTCGTCGAGACAAACCCGCCCAGCGTAGTCGTCGGCGGTGCGGGTGGTGGTGGTGTAAAGGTGTATGGTGGCTCCAACACCCAGACATTCTCGTCAAAATAAAGAAAATTGATGGAGTCGTACGTGATGGGAACCGTATCGCAGCTATTATCGCTGTTCGGCCAGTTCGTCATCCGCATCCATGAGCCGTAGGTCGTATCGACGAAATTATAGGTTGGGGTCCATGCAGAGCTGTCGTCAGAATCGACGATATAAAAGGCATAGCGAGGATTGGTTGTTGTCGGGTTACCGCGCCTGAATCCCGATTGTGCCGAGAGCGACCCTGCGGTGAAGAGTAGAAATAAGACCGTGTAAAAAAATCGATTCATCTTTGTATCCCGTATCTACCTGCCGACTTCCCGACAAGATCGAAGTTCGGCCTTACTAAAGCGACACCGCGATAGGGCTGAAAGTTACACGATGGGTGAAAAAAGTCCTTCATAAGCATGGATGCAAGATCCTTATTAATTTAACACAAAAAATCTGAAAAGGTAACGCCAATCCACATCTGTTGAAATACATCCGAATTCCCTCGCACAATTTGCCGTTTGATATGCAATGCCTCAGACCCCACAGCCCCAGATCCCAAACGCACTGCGTGAATTGTATCGCTGGGCTGAAGGGCAGCACTTCGTCGGTCATGACCCGCACGATCTTCTGAATGCGCCGATGCTCGGCCGAATAAAGAATCCCACTGCGCGCCTTCTTGCCGTCCAACTTGGACGAAGATCGCCTATTAATTTACACGCGCTGCTCCGTGTTCCGCCAGTAGAGAATCCGAAAGCGCTTGCACTCTTCATTCTCGGTTTGCTTCAAGCGAAAGATTCGATATCACCACAGTGGAAGCAGGAAGCAGGAAAACTCGGGGATCGTTTGCTTGCATCGCAACATGAGAATGGCGGATGGGGCTACGCATTTCCGTGGCAATCGCGAACGCATTTCCTTCCGGCGAACACGCCCAATATCGTAACAACCTCATTCGTTGGCTTTGCATTAATTGAATTGTATAAGTATTCTCAGTCGGCAAAATTAACAGATGCCATCCATCGCGCCACGAATTATGTTGTGTCGCTCAAAACCGAACAGCCTGCTTTTGGCTATGCTGAGAACGATCCACAAATCGTCTTCAACGCATCGCTTCTCGGCGCGGAATTTTTATTGAAGGCGGGAAAACTTCTTCCTAATTCTGGATTCATTGAATTAGCGAGAGCCACAGCCAAATTTGTCGCCGATCATCAGCGCGCGGATGGTGGATGGGACTACGGCCTCGAACCTTCCCAAAAATGGGAAGATTCTTTTCACACTGGATTTGTCATTGTTTCAATGAAATCTATTGCCGATATTATTGAAGATGACCGATTGGCAGGATCGGCGCAACGAGGATTCGAATATTACAAAAAAACGTTCCTCCAACCGGATTGTGCCATTCGCTATTTTCCCGGCAAGCGTTATCCCATTGATGCTCATGCACTCGGCCAAGCGATGCTGACGTTCGAAACCTTCGGCGATCATGAAACTGCATTGCAAATTGCAGAATGGTCGATCAAGAATATGCGATCTTCCGAAGGATATTTCTTTTATCAAAAGTACCGGTTGTTCACCAACGCAATTCCATACCTGCGCTGGTCGAACGCATGGATGTTTTTAGGACTTAGTGGATTAGAGTACAGATGAAACGACCGCTCATCTGGATCGATCTTGAGAACTCGCCGCACGTTCCGTTCTTCGTGCCGATCATTTTGGATTTGGAACGAAATGGCTGCGAAGTAATTCTGACCGCACGGGATTTCGCGCAAACGCGTGAGCTTGTTGAACGGGCTGGTCTGAACGTACGCATCATCGGGGGAGAATGGGGAAATAATTCCATCATAAAAGCATTCGGCCTGCTTCAGCGCTCGTTGCGTTTAGCATGGATGATGCGAGGCAAAAAAATTTCGTTGGCAGTCGGGCATGGCTCCCGTGGATTGTTGATTGCATCGAAAATACTTCGTATTCCCGTTCTCGAACTCTACGATTACGAAGGGGCAAGCGTCCGCCTTTTCAATCGCCTCAGCATTTTTGTGATGACACCGGAGGCCATTCCCTTTTCCACGCTCGAAAAACTTGGTTTGTTGAAAAAAAAGCATCTAACCTATCCCGGACTTAAAGAAGATGTTTATGCGAGCGATTTCAAACCCAACGACAAGATCATTACCGAACTTGGACTTGACCCCACGCGAATAATAATCACTATTCGCCCACCATCGTACACGGCACATTACCGAAGCGGGGAATCATTCCGGTTGTTCGATGGCATTATGAAGCTTGTCGGAGATCGGAATGATATTCAGATCGTTATGCTTCCGAGGGGTCGGGCTGGAAGCGCCGACCTACGCAAATGGATTAATGTTCTTATCCCCGCTCACGCCGTCGATGGCATGAACCTTCTCTATCATTCCGATCTCGTGATTTCCGGCGGCGGCACGATGAACCGCGAGGCTGCCTCGCTTGGCATCCCAACCGTTACCATGTTCAAAGGACCGATGGGAGCCGTGGATAAATGGTTGATCGACGAGGGTAAAATGTTGGTGATCGATAATGCGGAAGAAATCCTGCCGATGCTGCGGAAACGAGATGAAATAAATAGTTCAAGTTCTGGGACGACAAAGAAAGTGATTGCCGATGCAATTCTCCGACTGAGTCATCACGCTAATCCTTAAGATCCTGTAAATCGTGGTTCTATGCGTATATCAAAACTCATTCTTATTCTCATTCTGTTATCCTCAGGCTGCAAAATGAAAGCCGGGCAAAGCCAAACGAACGTATCCGCCGACACAATTTTAACAAAATCCAAAATGACCCTCACATCGACCGCATTCCGCAACGACTTCACCATTCCACAACAATTCACCTGCCAGGGCGAGGACATCTCGCCAGAGCTTGCATGGAGCGGCACGCCTGAAGGAACCCAATGCTTCGCCCTTCTCTGCGAAGACCCCGATGCTCCCGGCGGAACATATATTCATTGGGTGATCTATAACATTCCTGCAACCGAACGCGGGCTTGCAGAAAATTTCCCAAAGCGGGATAAACTCCCCAACGGCACACGTCAGGGCACTAATGATTTCAAGCAAATGGGCTACGGCGGCCCGTGTCCGCCGCCGGGGAAGGCGCACCGGTATTACTTCAAACTATACGCGCTGGATGCGATGATAAACATTCCCGGCGAAGCAACGCGCGATCTGCTGCAGAATGCCATGCACGGCCACATCCTCGCCGAAGGCGAAACGATGGGAACATACGCGAAGAAATAATTACGAATTTCAAATTACGAATGGTTTTACTGTCATTGCGAGGAGAATCGAACGATCAAAGGGAGTTCGATTCGACGAAGCAATCTCCGAATGCTGGACAAATAGATTGTTTCGTCGAGAATAAAAGGCTATCGCCTTTTATTCCCTCCTCGCAATGACATGGGGGATTTCATCAGATTTTCCCCATTCGTAATTTGAAATTCGTAATTCGTATTTACTCGTGCCACCTTTTCCCCGCTAATTACTCTTACCTATCGTGGACGTATCATTACAACGATGATCGCCACAACCGCGGTACACTTTACGCATGAACGAAACTGACGAGGCCGTGCGGCTATCTTCTATAGATAACCTCACGTTTGCGGAGCACATTAGCACCAAACAGCGCGAATTTCTCGCGTTGCTGATGCCTGTGCACCCAAAACTCTCGCGCTTTTGCCAGGCGATGTGCCGCGATAAACACGGCCCCGATGGCGACCGCGCAAAGGACCTCGTAAGCGAGACGATCCTAAAAGCCTACGAACACTTCGACAAGATCCGCGAACCAAATGCTTTTTTGAGCTATCTCTTTACGATCGCGACACGTACCAACCGGCACGAGCGTGTGAGAAGCAAAAAATGGCAGCCGATCTCGGAAATTGAAATCGAAGCATTCGCAGACGAACGGAATGCACCAGATGCAAACGCCGATGTCACTCATCTATATGCCGCGCTCGCAAAACTGCCGAAAAAGCAGCGCGAGGCCATCATCATGAGCGAAATCACGGGATTAAAATTGGAGGAAGTGGCGGAGGTACAATCCTCGTCGCTTTCGGCAGTGAAATCCCGCGTTTCACGCGGACGCAAAAAGCTCGCAAAACTGCTCGGTGTGAATGAGGTTACCGTTCCCGCCTACTCACATGATGCAACGGCACCAAGCGTAACGGGAAATGGACAAGGCTTCCATCACACACGGTTCGCTTTCCAGGCAAAAGATAAATTATGAGAAATTTAAATAATAAATCTTTGAACGATCTCTTCCGCTCGGCAAGCGCCGAAGCGGATGGGGAAGTTCTCTCGCGGAGCGAAGTCGAGCGGCTTCTTCAGCCCATCAAGCGTAGTGTACCGGTCACACAATCCATACAGCAGAAGCTCTTCGAGCGGCTGCTCTCTACTCCACTAAAAATAGGAATGACCGCCATGACTACCGCAGCATGTATCACTCTCGGACTGATCGCCTTTTGGCCGCAAACACCTCAGCAACGCACAGCCACCGTCACTAAAAATCCCATATTGTCTCCTAGGACTTATCAGTCCCATGGGACGGATGGGGCCGTACAACATTTTGCGACCCTGCCAGCGAATAAACCATCTTTTGTTATTAGCAAATTAAACGTGGCTACCTTAGCTACCGCAAAAATTCCCCTAACACCCATTGCAACTGCCGACAGCCTGCAACCCGTCGAGCTTTCGCCGGATCAGCTTGCCAAGCTCGGCATTGTCCTCGAAGATAATGGGGATATTGATTTTTATACGAAATCCAATTCCACCGGAGAGGTAAATAAATTCGGGCTTCCGCCATCGTGGGGCGTGCGACTTCATCTTGGAGAAAAATTTTCTAAAGCTGACATTGCCAGAATTACCATCCCGAAATCTCCCCCGAGGCTTGTCACTCAGCCGGATGGAGCAAAAAGGCTTTTCTCCTTCGAGAGCGATACAAGCTTCACGAATTTGGATGGTGGTCGTAAAACGAAGGTTCAGATGCACAATAGTCTTAGCATTTCACCTAATACACTGGACTCATCACCACGTGTGTTTCTTAACAAAACCATCACTGAAACGATTGGAGACAATGATCCAACAACCAATGCGAAATTCATTCCAGACCCCTCGGACTCTTTACTTCAAAATGAGAATGTAAAGGTGATTGTAAAGATCTTTGATGATTCAAGCGTATCGAAAGACACAAAATTTGACTTAAGTCTCGATTCAATTTTGGAAGGCAAACCTGGCTCGACCAAGTCTCATGAAAATCGGCTTATTATTAGTGATAACGGATCCGATGCGATGTCAAGTCTTACGTCTGCATCTAACGCATTGCATCGCGCAGACTCGGTTCTGTCGCAATCAGAATTGAACGGAAAGTACGACACCGCTGCTAAGATGAATCTTCGCACTGCCGAAGCTGAATACGAAATGGCAGTAAAGGCACTGCGGAAAACTGCAAAAGCATTTAGCAAGAATAACATACAAACAGCCGATTCAGCCGACCGTGCAGATTTTTGGATAAGAGAAGCAGCGGTCGCCAACTCCGTCAAGCTCGATCACCTCATCCCTATTCGCGTCGTCAACCTAAAGAATGCAGCGCATCCGAACGAACTCATCTTCTGGTACGAGCCGACGCCGGAGTTAACATCCACGCTTCCTGCTTCGGTGAATTCGAATCCAGCGCCGCAATCGAAGCAACTTGTGATCTCAGTCTATCCGAATCCTACGATCGGCCCGGCGACGGTTCACTATCAACTGTCTGATGCGCCCAAGGCATATTTCAGCGTGCGCAATCTGCTCGGCCAGGAAGTGCTGAATGGCGGTGCGACTTCGGGAACCGTCGGCGACATGAATCTCGATCTCTCGCAATTACCGGCAGGCGTCTATCTCCTCGTCACCACCACGGATAACGGCGAGCGTGATGTGGAGCGGGTTGTGGTAACGAAATAAAAATTCAAATGTCACATAAAAAACGAGAGGCATTTTGCCTCTCGTTTTTTATTATCATGTCATCCTGAGCGTAGCAAAACGTAGCGATAGCGGAGTTTTGCGAAGTCGAAGGATCTTTTGCGGTTCTGCCGGAGATCCTTCGACTCCGTTCTTTTCTCCTTCGTCGAAAAGAACTCCGCTCGGGATGACAAAAAAACTAATTCGTCATCACTTCCGCCTGCCCATCCAGCGAATAGGCAAAATCGCCGCCGGCGGCAAGCAATTCTGCGGGGATATTCTCGGCACGCCACCCTTTACTAATGCGATGCGCGTGCCGCAAGTCGTTTCCCAGTTCGTACTCCACAAGCCGGGTGATCGTGTGATGAATGTCCTCCATCGAGTCAGAGCCATCAATGACATGAATCCGGTCGGGATGCTTTTGTGCCAGCGCCATGTAACCATCGGCAACGTGGCTGAAAAAGAGGCGGCTCTCGGATTCCATCCGGTCGTCCCCCATTCCTTTGCGGCGATGAATCGCAAGGTTGATCGGGATGTCGATGAGGAACGTAATATCCGGTATGAGTCCGCCAGTGGCAAGATCGTTCACGCTCGTGATGTAGGCGAGCGGCAATCCGCGTCCGTAGCCTTGATACGCGATCGTCGAATCGGTAAACCGATCGCAGATCACAATGGCGTTGCGCTTGAGCGCCGGTTCGATCACTTCCTGCACCAACTGCGCGCGGCTGGCAGCGAATAGTAACAGTTCCGTTGCATGCGATACGGGCGCTTTGTGCTTGGCATCGAGCAACATCGTTCTGATCTGCTCGGATAGTTCCGTTCCACCCGGTTCCCGAACGAGCAGCGTTTCGATCCCCTGATCCGACAACCGGTCGGCTATGAGCTTCGCCTGCGATGATTTTCCGCAGCCATCAATCCCTTCAAATGTAATGAGCATAAGGTTTCTCCTGTGTGTGTTGTGAGAATGCAGTCAAAATGAACGCCAGCCGGGCGCCATTCACTTCCACAATATAACATTTATTTTGCAAAAGTCAAGTGCAGTTTCCTATAGAAATGGGTGCCTTTTGCAAAAACGCATTTGTACTTCATAATCACCCTCGATTCCGAGCCAATTTCGCCAGTTGCTGTTCATAAATATTTTTTTTTGAATTCAGAATTCATAAACTGTAGAGTTTTTTGGACAGTTGCCGCCGATTTTCAATGAACACGAGCACCCCCTTTTTATTTCATGCTGTCCCTCAGAAATAGGTGCTTATCACAACACATCCTAATATAATACATCTAAAACGCAAATCAAGAAAATACAAAATTATTTTTGGATTTCCTTGATTTTGTTGAAGTAAGATACTTTATGCTTAGATCAAAGAGAGTTATGGCATCGTTACTTTAATCACATTCGATTTTGGTCCCGTCGTTGACCAGCGGGTTTCATTATGCATCGGATCGATGAAAGCAGTTCCACCTATGGTTGAAGCACTCAAATAAAGCACCTGCCCTGACTGTGCACCAGCCTCACGGAGAACCTCATAGGAAAAATCCCCGACGAATGTGCTTCCATCGGGGGTGTAACTATACTGCGAAGTTGCAAAGTGCGAGTCCGATGGTTGAGTAGTTGAATCTAAATCGCAATAAACAAGCAAAGTTGGTTCCGAGTCAGTGCGTGGTAATAATGCGTTGAAATGTAATCTACCTTGACTCCAAACCACAATTGAGAGAACGGGAGTGAAAAGATTCATACGTGCCAATTCAATGGGCTGAAGGTAAACAGTGCCATCGAGCAACTGCTGTTGGTACCAATGAAATGTTCCAAAGCCAGGTTTCGAGGCCGTAATATTGTATTGCCCTTCGGGCACGCCGCCAATCATCCATTGCCCATTGGAATTAGACGTTGTACTGAACGAAGTGCTATCAATGCTCACGGTTGTACCAGAAAAATTTGCGATTATTCCTGATGTATCTGCAAGCATAACCACCCCCGCAAATGAGCCGGTAGTACCAGGCGAAGAAACGGTTTTGCATCCGCTCGTGAATACATATATTGCTAGAGTGACAGCAAGTGCAAAGACCTTCGGGATTGATAAGTTCTTCTTCATAATTTCCTCCTAATAATTAATACTCCAATGTGAAATAGTTAACACTCGAATGTTGAATTTGTTCCAAACCATCTTTTGAAGATGGTAAGCCTTACGGCGAAAATGGCGAGCCTTTCCGTGCGCATACTTTGAAAAAAAATGGCAGATCCTGGAGCTCGCAACCAGCAGCTCCTGAAGGTAGAGATACATACGTTCGAACGACAAACTCAGTGGGGCCCACATTTGACTGGAATTCAGAGCAACTTATCGTCTTTATCGGAAAAGGGCCGACTGTGTCATATGTAGGTAAACTTTCCTGAATAGTTGCCGTGATTGAACAATCCACAAAGGCAGGTACAGGTGTAGTGCCGTCCGGAAGATTAAGAGCCACCTTCACGATATAGACACCATTGTAAGGGTTTTGAACCTCTACTACGCCAAAATCTGAATTTATCTGAGCATCAGCTGGTGGGCCAGTAATACTATTGGGCTGTACATCACCCCATGCGATAACCGTATTATCCTGATATGTCGCGCCTAAATAAGGCGTTCGCGGAGAAGTATGAGGAATCGGGTGAGTATTTCCATTTACGTCATATAATTGCAAATGTCCGTCATAGGAAAATTCGGCTGCGTTCGATAGACTATCTGCTTGAACGCCGTTCCCAACTATGAAAAGTGGAGCATCCACTCCGAGGTTTGTTGGCGACCAAAAGTGCGACGTACCCTGAGTTACCGATCCCAATCGATTATTATTATAGCCAACTACGGTCTGCGCGTAGCTTTGGGCAATGAGGTTGTTTCCTCCGGGGATGGATGCATAAGGCGCACCTGGAAAAATTGTATTCGAAAATCCCCCAGCAATTGTGGCATTGCTATCGAGTATATTATTATTTGATCCGCCTCCCACAGTGCTGCCCGTTACTCCAACATAATTTAGGATGCCTCCCGCGATAGTCGCATTATCGGAAAAAACATCAATAGCGTTTGTGTTTCCACCGCCAATAGAACCAAAGTTAGAATAGATCTGATGATACGCGCCGCCGCCGATCGAGGATGCGTAACCATAGTTCATATTGTACCCACCTCCAAGGATCGAGGCCAGGGTATCTGCCACAAGATTGTTATATCCTCCGCCTATTGTCGTCCAAGGAGCTGTTGCAATATTCGACCAACGAGGCGCGAAAGTGATAACACTTGAACTATGCATGGCCATCCTGCTGACACGCATGGAAAACGAAGAACTCGGAGAGGCAGCCGATAGAGGAGGCCCTCCAGCATATGGACCACCTCCACCACCTATGAAGCAATACGATTTCGAAATATAATTCTCGTACCCACCTCCAATCGTGGAATAATTTGCTCCAGTATCAATTCCATTTCGTAAGCCGCCTCCTATCATCGAGTGATCCGCGTCCCAATAAATACTGTTATATTGCCCTCCGCCGATTGTGGAGTGGTTAGAGTTATAGCTTATTCCGTTTTTTTCTCCACCCCCAATAAATTATGCCTGCGAATTTTGGAGGATGGAGTTTAAATACCCACCAGCGAGTGTTGAATAATAGGAATTTGTATCAATGATATTATGCTCTCCGCCACCAATGAAAGAGGCTGTATCACCAGCATATATTGTATCAATGTATCCTCCAGCTATTGTTGCAAATGGCGTAGGGAAGTATCCAGGATTCCCGTCATCGAGGTATCCAAGAGTGATTGCATTATCACGGCCTCCACCAATAAATCCATCTGTGCAAAATGCGTCAATAAAATTCGTGTCACCGCCTACAATGGTAGAACTTACTGCGTGATTATCTAGAAAGTCATCTCCAATGTTGTTCATACGTCCACCTCCAATAGTGGAGTATGCTTGATTAGCTGCATTCCATGACCCACCTCCTACAAAAGTTGCTGTGTCCGCAGAAGTGTTGTGCTCACCACCAGTAATCGCAGCAAAATTATTGTTAGCGTGATTAAAATACCCGCCAGCTACCACCGTTGCCGAATCATTAAGATCAATTCCAGCGCCGTTCAGCCATCCCCCACCAATGGTTCCGAACCACGATCGAACGTAGTTAGTGTCTCCTCCACCAATGGTTCCATAAGGTACACATACAATATTGTCAATATCGCCGCCTACTGTCGTTGCATTTGCCTCGGCGCGGTTTATGAACCCACCCGAGACCGTCGAGTAAGGCTGTTGTGTCTTATTTCCATTTCCTCCTGCTATCACCGAATAATGAGCTGCGCTTATTTGGTTCCCAAGTCCACCACCAATAACGCTGTTCGTGCTTTGATTTATAGTATTTGACGAGCCTCCAGCAATGACAGCTGAACGGCTAATTTCAATTCGGTTCGTATCTCCTCCTCCGATGACTGCATTGAGGGAAGGATTACCGAATAAGCCAATCTCATTATAAGTTCCACCTGAAATATGCGCTCCATCGCTGCCTGAGATGAAGTTATCCCTTCCCCCTCCAATTGAGGCAAAATTAGATGGCACCATTATTCCACCCGCATAAGGCCCTAAGTAGGCAGGTTGAACTCCTACTGCATTGTAATGCCCTCCTGCAATATCGTTGTCCATTCCTGCAATACCATTGGAATCACCGCCTGCAATTGCAGAGTAAAGACTGCCTGTGTCAATCAGGTTGATTGTCCCTGCACCGATAAAGGAATAATCCGAGAATGTGGCGACCTTATTCGTCATCCCACCTCCGATAGCGGCATATGGACTATTGACCGTGTTACTCAACCCTCCACTGATCGTCGCATATCCGACGGATGGATTTGCAATATTGCTACAACCTCCTGCAACGGTATTCGTGTTGACTCCACCGATTCCATTGGTTCCCGCGCAAGGATCTGACAAAATCACAGGAGCTTGCTGACCTTTGCTGCCTGTCCCGGTTAGAAATAGTCGATTCGAATCTGGTTCGTAAGAAACCATGATTCCCCCATTACCAACGATGTCAAGATTTGCTCCTTTTGAAGTGATCTTCTCTCCATTCACGCTCACGGAAGAAATGTAATCCATGTTTAGTTTATCCGGTGTAATGGAACCGGGCGCGAGCTTCGTAGTTGTTATAGCTCCATCAACAACATTTATTGCCATTGGCACCGCCGAAAGACGAGCTCTATAAGATAACTGCATTGAGCCACCAACACTAACACTGACCCAGAGTGGTTTGTCCATCTGCGTGGAGGGCGGTAATGGATTCTGAGAGCCGAGCATAATATTAAAAATTCCATTTTTTACCTCAGTTTGAAATATGTCACGCCATAGCTCGGGACCGGACGAGGCATCAGTCCAAATCGAAACCGTGATTGGGTAAGTGCTGTCCTTAACGGTAGCGCCATTTACTCCCTGTATCAATCCTTGATATGAGATCACATTTGCCGCTTGTTGGGCGTGAAGGGACGAATAAAACAACAAAGAAAACGATGCACACAAAATGATTTTTGTCATACTGAATTCGTAAAAGAAGGAGCTTAAACTGAAGCTCTCGGTACAAAGATACGACAAAAATATGGTCTCTATACAACTTTGGATATGGACTTAAACCAACTTAATAATAGATTATTATGTGATTCTCCAAGAAATTGTCGCGAAAAATATCAAGGGCTACCGTTTGAAGCATAATCTAACACAAGAAAATTTAGCCTCAAAGGCCAAAATGCATTCAAACCACCTTGCTAGAATGGAACGTGGAGAGGAGGGTGTTGCTGCCTCACTTGCGACAATTGAAAAAATAGCGAAAGCCCTGAAAATTCCTCCGCATCTGCTGCTGGTCCCAGATAGCTATAAGAGTTAGCAACTGAAAATTTATTTCCGCATTGCGCATCTTCATACTTTTATTCCTAAGGTGTTCTATCTGCCCTGTTAATTACTTGTTGAAACAAATATATCGTCCTCACGTTTCTAAGAAAAAACGAAAATTCTAAAAATATGAGTACATCCAAACACCGTAAAACAAGAGAAATAGAGCGCATTATCAATGGCGAGATCACCATCGAAGGCGGCGGATTTCAGGTTCGGCGGCCATTCCCGACGCGGGCGCTCGACCACGTCGATCCATTCCTGCTGCTCGACGAGGCCGGCCCGATCGTGCATAAACCCGGCGACGAAGATGGCCTTCCCGATCACCCCCATCGCGGCTTCGAAACGCTAACCTACATCCTCGAAGGCGAAACCGAAAGCCACGATTCGACCGGCTTCTCCGAGGAGTTCCACATCGGAGATGTCGAATGGACGACCGCAGGTCGCGGCATCATCCACGGCGGCGGGCCAACGGCACACACCCGCGTGCATGGTGGAACTATGCGCGGATTTCAGATCTGGGTCAATCTTCCAGCAGCGAAAAAAATGATTCCACCGCAATCGCAGCATATTGTTGCTGCCTCGATCCCCGTTTTAACAAATGCAAAGAGCGGCTATACACTAAAAGTGCTCGGCGGTTTGGCCGAAGGCGTTCGCGGCCCGATCAATACCACATGGCCGATCCTCTATTTGCATTATACCGTTCAACCCGGCGGCAAAACGGAACTCGATGTGGCCGATGCGCAGAACATTATGCTTTACGCATTTCAAGGCGGAATTAATGTTGGCGATTCTGCACGCGAGTTAAAGGCAGGACAACTGGGAATTCTTTCGGATGGTGACAAGGTCATTGTTGCGAATACGTCCGATGAGATCGCGGAACTCCTCGTGCTCGGCGCGGAGCCGATCAACGAACCGGTTGCACGCTACGGCCCGTTCGTGATGAATACCCGCGAAGAGGTCTTCCAGGCGTTCGATGATTACAACGCCGGGAAATTTGGGGCATAGGTTCTTCGCCACACATGCCACTTAAACCTGTCATCCCGAGCGAAGCAAATCGAAGCGATAGCAGAGATTTGCGTAGTCGAGGGATCTCGGACAGTTTAGCTCAGTGGTGAATTACATGAGATCCCTCGACTGCGTTCTTCCTTCGCTCCGCTTCGAAAGAACTCCGCTCGGGATGACCTTGGCCTGATGAGTTTGCTAATAAAAAAAGGACAGGCTTATCGCCTGCCCTTTCG
>Ga0206934_1068_pt1 | contig 31193 bp, 32 predicted proteins | sample Alteio_BWOrgHeat_16_FD_152932 | JGI IMG/M metagenome (GOLD analysis project Ga0206934, IMG submission 152932) | Enriched cells from forest soil in Barre Woods Harvard Forest LTER site, Petersham, Massachusetts, United States -... | ecosystem: Environmental > Terrestrial > Soil > Temperate forest >...
AGGGTTGCCTTTGCATGAGATCGATGCTCCAAAATTGGCAGAGGCGTTCAGTTCCTTTTCGGCAAATACCGTAACGTCGGCTCCCATAGACGCACTTACTGTCACTTCCTGGCATTTCAAATTAGCTGCGTCAACCTCAGTACCCATCTTCGCCCTGATTTTAGCAACATCAGCTGTGCCGCTGAGTTCTACTTCACTGCCCATCGATGACTCAAGCTCTAGCTCTTTAACCTGAAGCTGCAGCCGGACTTCGGCACCCATCTGGCTGATCAACGTCAGCTTGGAAGATGATACAATCGCGTCGTCAGCTCGAAGCGAAACACCACCTTTTACTTCTATGTTCTCTAGGGAAGTATAATAAATTGTAACGATCGCCTTAGGCTTTCCCTTGCGATCGGAATTATCATTGAAATCGAAAAATCCTTTGTTTCTGATCTTGATTTGAAGCTCGTCACCACTGCTTTTTGTAATCACATCGCTTGGGTCGATCCCGTTGTAATCAATCTCTGCGCGGCAAGTCTGTGCTTTGACTAGTTTCACTTTGAACGGCCCGAAGACATTAATATCAACGAAACGTGAAACTTTGATTTCGTGCGTTTGTGCAACGGCAGATGTTAAAGCTATAAACAAGACTGGCAGGGTAAGAAGACGCATATCGGTTGGATTTACTATTAAGACGCGGAAAATGCTTAACAGGTTGCATCCAATTCGTTATTGGTTAATCGTTAATCGGAATTAGGAATTGGCATTAGGTGAAATAATGAATTTGCTTCGTGGTGCTCTGCCTTTGCCGGAGAAATCCCGGGAATGTTAGTAGATTGCTCCTAACGGAGCTAAAGAGCGCAACTTGAATGATGTAAAGAACCTTGTCGATTTCACCGGTAGTGTTGTGGATACATGGATCTATTTATCGCTGATCATCGTTGCCGGCATTCTTGTCTTTGCGTTTGTGGCCTTACGGTTTGCGAAGTCAAAAAAAGCACTTACCATCTTGCTGTTATTTAGCATTATTTCCGGTGCTGCTGTGGGCAAATTTGAATCTTCTCTTTATTTGGGAATGCTCGTGTCTGCACCTACACTCGTGATTTTCTCAATTGCTCTGATTGTGCGATACATTAAAGAGAGGCGCAAATAAATACGCAACCATGGCAAAGACTTTTCTGCAGGCAGAATGGAGAAAATTGGTGATGGCGAATTACTCCATAGATAAAAAGACACTGGAAGAATATCTTCCTTATAAAACTGAGATCGACTTCTGGGAAAATGAATGCTACCTGAGTCTCGTGGGGTTTATGTTTCTTGACACTACAGTTAAAGGCTTAAAAATTCCCTTCCACAGAAATTTTGAAGAAGTCAACCTGAGGTTTTACGTTCGATACAAGGACAATGGGGAATGGAAACGCGGAGTTGTGTTTATCAAAGAATTTGTGCCCAAGCCTGCGCTCACCTTTATTGCCAACGCCATTTATAATGAAAACTACGAAACGTTGCCAATGACTCATTCGTGGAATAACTCAAACGATAGTATGACTGTTGAGTATAAGTGGAAAAAGAAACGGTGGCATTCGTTTTCAGTCACAGGCAGTCAGCCTGCTAAAATCGCTGAGGGTAGCGAGGAAGAATTTATTACGGAACATTATTGGGGATACACCAGAATAAAACCTAACCAAACATCAGAGTACGGAGTCGAACATCCTAAATGGGAAGTTTACAAGACAAATGCTTATTCGATCGATGTTGATTTCGCAGAAGTTTATGGAGAGCACTTTGACTTCCTTAACAGGGAAAAGCCCAAGTCAGTATTTCTAGCTGAAGGATCGAAAATTGAAGTGAAAGATGGACGGAAGATTTGAAACAGAATTCTTTCACCCGTTAGACATAACTCACCAGATCGAAAGACCAGACGAAGGCGAAATAATTTCCTGTCGAATTAGATGATCCTAACTTTTAATGATCTTAAACTCAACCCGTCTGTTAAGCCTGTGGGACTCTTCGTTGTGACCTTTTGAAATTGATCGCGCGGCACCGAAAGCTTTGGTCTTTATTCTCCGCGCCCTGATACCATGATGAACCAGATACGACTTTACAACTTTAACACGATCAAGGGATAATTCTTTGTCTTTGATAAGATCTCCGAGGTTGTCTGCATATCCGTCCAATTCAATTACCATTTTCCGGTTTCTCTTCATCAAATTCGCTGCAGCATCAAGGTTAGCTTCAGATCTTTCAATGTCTTCAAAGTCAGTGCTGCTTACCTTGAAGAGCACATTTTTTAATGGAACAGTGGGGGGAGCTATCACCCCCGCTAAGTCAGCATAAAACTGGTCAAGTGCTTTTCGCAGTGAGATGCCTAACGTAATGTTTGCTCCTTGTTCAATAGTGGTTATCATACTTCCCTCATACTCCTTGTCGAGGCCGCTGGTGGAATAGCTTGATTGATATTGCTTATTGACAATGGTGGAGTCATTCAACACGGCCTTCATATCCAAAGTGACATCGGCTTTGGATTTCATCCAGCAATTCCCTCTAACGTCGGAGTAAAATTCGTCAACTGTGGTTGTAATGGTAAGATTCTTATGTGGCTCACTCCTGCCCTGGTTCGCGCCAAAATAAGTCATGTCAGTTTCGATCTTATTCTGAATTTCATGCATTGCTGGTGACTTGTGGAATTCGGTGACGCTAAAACCGGAGCGTTTGTCGACGGGTTGTAACAGGAATACCTTGAATCTGCTAAGATCAAGCTTGTCGGTCTTTGGTTTACTATTATGGAGTTTCGGCAACATATAAAACATTCGCGAATTCATTCGGTTATCCTTATGAGGAGATAATATGATCGCGACGAGGATCCCACCGCTCAACATAGCGCAGATGATCAGGGTCGTGAGCCATCTTAGTAAAAGCGGGTGACGTCTTGCGTATGGTGACGTGCCAAATGGTGAACTGCTAACTCTTTGAAGTTTCATGATTTTTTGATTTTAGTTGTGTATGGGATTTTCTTGACGGGAGTGGTCCCGTCTCAAACCCTAAGACAACTAATCAAAATAATCGGCCTGAGAGGCAAAAAATCTGGGTGCAATATTACCTCAACAGAATGAAACCGGTTAGCGTTTTTAATTTCGAATGAAAGAACCGGGAGTTGCTGGAAGTGATCTTCGTAGTTATCGCCATCATCCTCTAAAGGCTCTCCCTGAAAGTTAATCTTAACAGTAGAAGATATCTGGTTAGAATATGTTGTCTGATATTTCCTTGGCCCGGCATCGGCAAACCGTGCGACAATCACAAAGATCAAAATGAGAAACCCTACGAGGCTAAGGAAAGATTTTCTATTTGTGATAATTTTTTTCAAACTACGTAACGACTATTGTTAGAAACGAGATTTTCAATTCAAGGTTGCGGGGAAATAAATAACGAGGAGTACGTCAGTATGTCTTGACAAACAGTAGGACTGGAAGTGTGCGAGCACGTGGGTGATCCGGTGTGACTGAAAACGAGGATGACGAATCCAACGACAGATGCCGTCCAGCATGACAGTTATGTCTCATGACAACCAATACGTCTCATCCAAAATAGAAACGCTTACCCAACCCTGTCATACCGAACGGCATGTGCCGGAGAATGCGCGTGATCCGGTATCTCCCCAGAAATGGATGCTATTCACGTGTACCGCTTCCGCACCTACCAAATCTTTATCCTCTCACCTTCCGCCTTGTAGTTCTTCTCGCCCGGTTGCACATTAAATGCTTTGTAAAACGGACTGAAGTTTGTCAGCGGGCCATTTACACGCCACATTGCAGGCGAATGCGGATCTGTGTTCAGGTACATGCGCATAAACTCATCACGTGTCTTTACTCTCCATATCCGTGCTACCGACAAAAAGAAACGTTGATCGGGCGAATAGCCGTCTATGCCAATAGAATCTTTGCCCTGCGGAGTCATTTTAAATGCATCGTAGGCAATGGCTACCCCGCCGTTGTCAGCGGTGTTCTCACCCACCGTCAGGGCGCCCTTTATATGGAGGCTGTCCAAAACAGCGAACGAACTGTATAAGTCAATCACCTGTTGGGTCTTTGCATTGAACCTTTTGTAATCTCCTTTCGTCCACCAGTTTTTCACATTGCCGTCTTTATCAAATTGTGCACCTTGATCATCAAACGCGTGAGTAAGTTCGTGGCCAATCACCATGCCTATGCCACCATAGTTGATGGCATCATCGGCTTCAAAATCAAAATAAGGGTACTGCAATATGCCAGCCGGGAAAACAATTTCATTAAAAAACGGATTGTAGTAGGCAGTAACAGTAGAGGGTGTTGTGCCCCACTCTGTCTTATCAACGCGCTGATTCAATTTCGCGAGGTTATACTGGTAATCATTCTGACTTAGCGAAAGCACATTTTCAAAATACATGGTCTTATCGATAGTCACCTTGTCGTAGTTCCTCCACTTGTCGGGGTAGCCTATCTTTTTGGTGATGGCATACAACTTTTCTTTTGCTTGTTGTTTGGTGCTATCGCTCATCCAGTCGAGGTTGTTGATTCTGTTCTCAAAAGATTTCTGCAAGTTGTTCACCAGATCAAGCACACGCTTCTTGGACTCTTCATTGAAATATTTCTTTACATACAATTGCCCTAACGCTTCGCCCAGTGAGCGGTCAACAGCTTCGGTCATTTTGATGGTACGCGGTTTTTGTGTCGCTTGTCCCGACAACACTTTTGTAAACTCAAATGCGGCATTGACAAACGGAGTGCTCAGTACATTGGCATAAGTTCCGAGGCTGCTTGCCTTTAAGTAAATTTTCCAATCATTGATGCTCACACTTTTCAGCATGGCATTCAGCTTGTCGTAATAGGCCGGTTGGGCCATATCCAGTGAGTCGGTTGCTGCACCAATGTTCTTCAGCAGTGCTGCCCATCCTATATTCGGTTGCTTCTTTTCTATAGATGCCAGCGGTAGCTTATTATAGTTCGCTTTTACATTTCTCAGTTCGATGTTTGTTTTATGCGTAGCCGCTAGCTGTTTTTCGATTTCATAAACTATGTTCATGTTTTTGGCAGCGGTGGTAGCATCACTACCAGTTAGTTCAAACAGCCGGGCAATGTATTTTTTATAGGCGCCCTGTATAGCAACTGTCGACGAGTCGGTCTTGAAATAATAATCACGCTCGGGCAAACCGATACCAGCCTGAGTCACGTGGGCTATATTGATGCTGCTGTTTTTATTATCAGGCCAAATTCCAAAGCCGATGATAGAACCATTGTCCACTTTTAACTCATGGGCCACATAGGTCATTAAAGAAGGCACATCTTTGATTGCATCTATTCGCGCCAGCATGGGCTTGACAGGCTCATAGCCGCGTTTGTTTATCGTAGCGGTATCCATACCCGAAGCATAAAAGTCTCCTACCTTTTGCTCAATGCTTCCCGTAGGGTTGGTGCCTTTCGAAACGCCTTCCAAAATACTTAGCAGAAGTTTTTTCTGTGGAATATTCAGGTACCGGTATGAGCCAATGCCCACCTGATCGGCAGCAATCTTTACGGTATCATACCACTTGCCATTCACATACCTGAAAAAATTGTCGCCAGGTTTTATTGAGGTATCAATGCCAGCTACATCTACAAATTTTTGTTTTGGAGATTCCGGTTGACGGCAGGCTGCTACTGCAAGTAAGACAAGGGGGATGAAAAGAAATTTGCGCATACGATTTTATAGTTTTTGAAAGATAACCTCTTTCAGTTCAGTATCGCAAGCAAGAATTTACGGGTGGTACGGCCGCTTTCATCCCCTTATTCTTTTCGTACTTTTTGCCTTGACACAAAAAGTACCCAAAAAGTCGAGACAAAAAAATGCTCCTCCCACTTCCCTTCACTCCCTTTTTGTCAGCCCGATGCTCTTAGAGCTTCTAACAAGGATTTGACCATGGCAACCAGTGATCAATGACTAATTCCTTACGACCAGTTACCCTGGCCTTATTTCGGGCAAAAGCCCGGCACAAAAAATAAAATCTTAAAATAATTTTGAGAAACCAATCAGTTGCGTATGTTTGCAACCGAATAGTTGCAAATAAAACCCTTACCATGAGACGAGATATTTTTCAAGCTATCGCAGACCCTACAAGAAGGGCAATCCTGGTGCTTATAGCCGCACAGGCCATGACGCCTAATTCCCTGGCAGAACATTTTGATACAACCCGGCAAGCAGTTTCAAAGCATTTGAGAATTTTAACTGAGTGTGAGTTGGTGAAACAAGAGTACCAGGGAAGAGAGATTTACTATCAACTTGAAGTTAATAAAATGAAAGAAATTGACAAATGGTTGGGCCAATTCAGAAAGATTTGGGAAGACAGCTTTAATCAACTCGATAATGTATTATCAAAACTAAAGTCTAATAAAAAATGAAAAACGATTTGCTATTTGATTTTACCGTTGACAGAGCAGCAAAAACGGTATACATCACCAGAGAATTTGATGCTCCCCTTTCGCTGGTATGGGACGCTTATACCAAACAAGAAATTCTTGATCAATGGTGGGCACCTAAGCCTTTGTCCTCAAAAACAAAATTTATGAATTTTGAAGTTGGCGGCCGAAGATTTTATGCTATGGTAAGCCCTGAAGGACAAGCGCGCTGGGCAATCCAAAAATATACTTCCATTACGCCAAAGACCAATTTCAAATTGTATAATGCTTTTTCAGACGAAAATGAAAATCCGGACCTGCCAGGTTCTGAATGGAATTTCAATTTCAGTGAACAAAATGGAAAGACAAAAGTGAGTATTACGATTTACAACGAATCGCTTGCCCGCATGGAGAAGGTGATTGAAGGGGGCTTCTTCCAGCAAGGAACTGTTATGCAAATGGAGAATTTGGAAGAGCTATTGGCAGCTTTATCGAAAAGGTGATTTTAGTTTTTAAAAACCTTAAGTCAAACTATTTAATAATCTAAAAAATAAAAATTATGGCACTCATTAATCCTCACATCAACTTCAACGGAAATGCCGAAGAAGCATTTACATTTTACAAATCAGTATTTGGCGGAGAGTTCGGAAAGATTATACGTTTCAAAGATATCGCAAGTGCAGAAATTCCGGTAGCTGAACACGAGGCACATAAGGTTATGCATATCGCATTACCTATCGGCCCAAATATGTTAATGGCCAATGACGTTCCGGAAAGTGTGGGACGAACAAATGAAAATGAAAACAGGTCTAAAATATTTATTAATGCAGAAAGCCGTGAAGAAGCCGACAAGTTATTTAACGGACTTTCAGCAGGCGGAAATGTTGAAATGCCTATTGACGACAGTCCCTGGGGTTCCTATTTTGCCATGTTTAGAGATAAATTCGGTATTGAATGGATGGTGGACTATACCCCTTCTGTTGGCCGTTGATCAACCTCTGCAAAGATTATTTATCCAGTATAACACTTCCTGAATTTTGATAAGAAATGGTTGAAGTTTTTAAAACCAATGTTCAGAAAAAGGCACAAAGCAAAATGTTGCTTTCTGTTTTGGCAGATGCATTCCCATCGTGTAAAATTAATTTTGACCTTTCAGATTGTGATAAGGTACTTCGGGTGGAAGGAGATCCTATGGAAGCTTTACCGATAATAATACTGGTGAAAGAGCATGGCTTTACCTGTGAGGTATTGGACTAGAGAAATCAAAGTTAGGTCGGGTCGAAAGACCTGACTTGCACAAAAAAAAATGACATGCTCAAAATAGAACGTCATTTAGTACTGAGTATAAAAACTAAAACACAATAAAAAATGAAGAACAGCCTGCTATTTGATTTTACGGTCGACAAATCAACAAACACGGTCTTCGTAAACCGGGAATTCGCGGCCGAACTTGCTATGGTCTGGGACGCATTCACGAAACAAGAAATCCTGGATCAATGGTGGGCACCCCAGCCCTGGCTTTCCAAAACAAAGCGTATGAACTTTGAAGTTGGCGGTCGAAGATTTTATGCCATGGTCAGCCCCGAAGGACAAGAACATTGGTCTATTCAGGATTTTACTGCCATATCTCCCAAAACCAACTTTAAAATGGTTGATGCTTTTGCTGACCATGACGAAAACATCAATAAAGAATTTCCAATCTCAAATTGGAGCTTAGATTTTAGCGAAACCGCCGGAGTTACAAAAGTCAACATAACGATAAAACACAAAGCACTCACCGATTTGGAGATGATTATTAAGATGGGTTTCAAAGAAGGTTTTACCATGACATTAAACTATCTGGAACAGCTACTACACAACTTAAACAAGAAAGCACAATGAGAAAAATAATCGTTTTATCATTCATCACATTAGATGGAGTTATGCAAGCACCAGGTGGACCAAAGGAAGATACATCGGGCGGTTTCAAATATGGTGGTTGGTCTGCGCCTTTTGCTGATGATGTCAGTGGTAAGGTCATGCAAGAACAGATGAAACCTGCAGACATGCTTTTGGGCAGAAAAACATTTAAGATTTTTGCCAACTACTGGCCCGAGCACGCCGACTTTTGGCCAGGCGTCAATGATGTCACAAAGTACGTTTTGTCCAAGACCATGAAAAAGTCGGATTGGAAAAACTCTGTTTTCCTCAAAAGCGTGGCAGATATAAAAAAGCTCAAATCTCAAAAGCCTTCGGGATCAAACGGCTCTGATATTAAAGTTTGGGGCAGTAGCGAGCTTTGTCAGCTACTATTTAAGCATGATTTAGTAGACGAACTCTGGCTCAAAATTTACCCGGTGACTCTTGGTAAAGGGAAAAAGTTGTTTGGCAATGGCCCGATTCCGGCAGCGTTTACTTTAATGGAGAGTGTGGTTACACCGACCGGAGTGATTGTTGCCAATTACAAGCGAGCTGGAAAAGTCAAAACAGGAACTATGGGAGCTTAAGCGGTTAGCCTAGGCTTACTTAAGTGCCGTCAGGTCGAAAGACCTGACGGACACAAAGAAGGTCGGAAGACCTGACAAACACAAAAAGACCCTAACCAACACAAGACCGTTTATTTTCCTGAGTTAGGAAAACTTATACCTGCTCCAAAAAAACATTCATTCTCCACAATCTTCCCATCTTTAAATTTAAAACGCTCGGTGTTTCGAAATAATTTGTTGTCGTTATTCCAGCCATTGTATAATACAAAGGCAACATCTCCATCAATAACCATCTTTTCGATCTCAAATTTTTTGGTATTACCGGAATTAGGCCAGCACCTTTCTTTGTACAGCTTCAGATTAATATGATCATCGCCAGCGGGGCTGGTGAAGGTGAAATTGTCAGCAAGAATCACCTCCAGCATATGCCAGTCTTTATTCACATAAGCGGCATAATATTCTTTAATGGCTTTCTCGTTCTGTTTAATGTCAGGCGACTTCTGGGCGAAACCTGAATAGGAGCACATGATTATCCCTACAATTAGGGCATTGGCAAAGAGTCTGGTTATTTTCATAATTTTTATGTTTGGTTAAAATGTTCCTTTTTACCGAATAAAAGCGGCTTTGTAGGTATAGACAACCTTGCAGTTGAATACCGGACATTATATTAGGTTAATTTTTTTCTGAGTCGGCTTCAAATTGAATCCACGAAAGTTTGCAGCCAAGTCCGTGCGCCAGGTCGAAAGACCCGACGCACACGGAATGACTAATGTCTAATGACCAATGACCATATTCCACTCATTCGATTGTCACATATGAAAAGTTATCAAGCACAATAAATCAGTTGTGGATAAACAATCAGGCCTTACAGTGAACTAGGCACCATGATTGAGTCATTCAAGCAGTTGATCAGGCCTTGGGGTTCGTTCCACCAACCATCGGTTGGCTTCAACCCATTAGTCGTTGGGGTCATCCGATCAATGGTCAGATTCATCCAGTTCTCGGTTTGGTTCAACTGGTCTTCGGTTGGGCTCAACCGGGCAATGGTTGGGCTCAACCGACCCTCTGGCTGGGTCAACCTAACATTTGTCGGGTTCAACCGATCGCAGGTCAGGTTCAACCGGTCTTCGGTTGGCTTCAACCGGTCAGCGGTTGAGTCTTTCCGGCCACCTTAGAACACGGCAAATGCCTCTATTCAATTCAAATTTCAATTTTTTATATCTATAACTAGATTATTAACTACACTTATTTCAAAGATTATGGCTAAAGATTATTTCCTTCCCCGCACTGACAAAGATCGCGCTGTCTGGCTAACCAATTTTGCAAACAAGTTCGCAACCCTAGCCGCAGGCATGGGATTCTTGCCGGCAGATATCACGTCGGTGAACAACGATGCAACCATGTTCACCTACCTTATCAATCAGGTGGAAACATTCACAACCGCCAAAGAGCAGAGGGTGAACTATAAAAACCTGATCAAGAACGGCCCGCTGGGCAGTCCGGGTGGCGTGCTTCCGGTAATACCAACAGTGCCGGCGGCGCCTGCAGTAGTTACGCCCGGCATTTTTCCGCGCATTTCACAATTGGTGCAACGTATCAAAAACAACGCAACATACACTGAGGCGATGGGCCACGACATGGGCATCATTGGCGCCGAGCAGACCAGCCTTCGTGTAGAGATGAAGCCCGTGCTCAAGCTGGTAATGAAAGGCGGGCAGGTAGAGGTGCAGTGGACAAAAGGCGATGCCGATGCGCTGATGATAGAGTCAGACAAGGGCTCGGGCTCGTGGCAGTTTCTGGCGATAGACACCGTGCCGCACTACCCCGACACTACAACTATCTCAGCGCCGAGTCTGTGGAAATACCGCGCCATGTATATGGTGAACGACGAGCGTGTAGGCCAGTGGAGTGATGTGGCGAGCATTACAGTTAGCTAGGTGTTTAATGTGTTTACAAAGAGGCTCGAAATGATTCGGGCCTCTACTATAAATTAATTCGATCTGATAATAATTTAACCCAGAGCCATGAACAACCAAGATTTATCAAGCCATCAGCCGAACCTTAGGGAAATCCATTTGTCTAATGTTACATCGGTAATGATATTGCTCGACAACCTTTGCGAAATTCAAGTCATCTGCGGCCCCAATGCTGCGACTGATCATATGATTGCTAATTTAAAAGAGCAAATAGAAACTTATTTAAGTGCAATGGATGAAGATGAGGTAAACAGAGTGATTGACAGGTACAATGAAAAAAAGAAAGCGAGCAAAGCTCCCCGATCGACCGGCTTGCCAGATAAACCTGCCGAGAAATGAGAGGGCTCGAAAGCAACGCGACAAACGTCAGGTCGAAAGACCTGACGGGGGCGCTGAAAGACCTGACGGAGCGCTGAGACTACGAAACCCACACGCTATAAAAAGCTCACGTCATGCCTTATGTGCCTGTCAGGTCTTTCGACCTGACACACTGCGAATCTATTAAATTGAAATTTCGAGTCGATATCCCTTACCGTAGACATTGGTAATCTGAATAGAAGGGTCGCTTTTAAGTTTCTTACGAAGCTTTGATACAAACATGTCCAAACTTCGGGCAGTAAAAACGCCATCGTCTTCCCAAACTTCTTTAAGTAGCCGGTCGCGGTCTATGAGTTGATTTTGCTGTGTAGCAAATATTTCGAGCAGTTTCAATTCCTTATCCGACAATTCGATTATTTCAGTGCCGTTCTTTAACAAACGCTGATCTTTGAATAATAAAAAACTACCGAGTCTAATGTAATTTGTCATTTCAACAGGGCTCGCTTTCTTTTTCCCTTTTAGATAGTCATATCCAATAAAAGCTATTAGCGAAATGAAAATAAAGCCGTATCCATATTGATAGATGACTGGATTTGACCCACCATCCAATTTAAAATCAACAAAGGCTATTTGAATTGTATAACAACCTTTTGGTTGAATCCTGCCCATACAGGAGATTAGGTTGCTCTTAGCTGGGCTTATTTCAAAACCATATACCATTTCATTTGTTGCGCAGTCAAAAACGCTGACCATGTAGTTGATTGGCAAATCGTTTGCAGAAAGGTTTTGCCTCACAATTTTCACTAAAGTGTCGGGCTTAAATGAAAACTCACTTTGAAACGCCAACTGAAACGTACCATTGTTTAATTGTTTAACGGGTAATATCCTAGAGGATGAATCTCCGGCTTGCAGGAGTAATTGGTGCCCCACTTTTCGAATCACCAGTTTGGCCCGTTTCTCAAGAAAATCTTCCTGTGCTGAAGTCTGGTTGAGTGCAGAAGCAAAAAGAAAAATTGAACCGACCGCCAGACATCCAACTATTAGATAACTTCTTTTCATAGCGTCAAAATTATCGAGTTTCATTTTTCAATCAATGAATTTACAATTCGTTTTACACTTTTTTACAATCTGTTTTCAGTTGTCACTACTCAATTGTAATAAGTTTGTCATACTAAGACACAACGCTCAACCATTTTGCCCGATACCAAAAAGAGAAACTATGAAACACAAAAACGCTTATGCAGTAATTCTGATGTTTGTTTTTTGCACCTTCTGTAAAAACCAGGGCAAAAGTGATCTACCAAAAGATAGTACCAAGTCCGAATCCAAAGACCTGATCACCATTACAAGTAAAGAGAGTTCAGCGAGCTTTTTTTCTGTTTTAGAACATAGAAAAGACAACTTGCTGTTTGGTGGGGTTGAAAATGTAGTTTTTAAATCTACTGATGGCGGACAAACATGGCAGGACATTAGCCAGGGGCTGCCCGAAAATTTGCAGCGCGATAGTTTCTTTGCAAACGAAGGTGGGCTCTATTTACATGCCGGAACCAGGATATTTCATAATGAACCAAATTATGCAACTCCTTTTTGGGAACAAGAGGCTTTTCGGGATAACCACAGCAGCGTTGCTCCTGGTAAGCGCGGGATAGTTGCATACAATGGCGATGGCCAATTTTTACAAAAAATAAACGGAACAAGTGCGTGGTCGCCGATGTACACTAATTTTCAAGGTAAGGAGGTACGAACCCTTTTTGAAAGCGAGGGTGGCGCAGTTTTCGTTGCCTGGAATAACGGTCTATTTAAGTCCACGAATAGTGGAAAAACCTGGAAAGAAGTTCATAACGGAGGCTGGGTGATGAAATTGGTAGAGTCAAACGGAGTATTCCTGGCAACCAGCGAGAGAGGTATATTACGATCCACCGATGATGGTGAAAACTGGGATTTGGTGATTAGTGAGGGTGGTGTTGGCATCGCTGTAGAAGTTATTAATGACGGCTTCGCTGCAATTACTTTCAATACATCGTCGCTGACCAGAAGAGTGCGAACGTCTTATGACGGTGGTAAAAGCTGGCAGCCTATTGATGATGGCCTCCCGGCGCAGGCCTCTATCGCCTCCATTATTCAGGTTGGTGAATCCTTCTTTTGCGGTCATCCTGCTGGCATTTTTCGATCATCAGACAAGGGAAAAACATGGAACCTGTTACTTCCTTCTGTCAAAAATAAGGTCTTCAATTTATTTGGTTCAGGCAACGTCATTTATGCCATACCCAGAAATGGAGGGTGTTAAGAACGCCCCAGTAAAAGAAATGATTACCAACTTAAAGGGTAAAGCGAGTCACAAGTATTGCGCATAGCGACAATTTTAAGATGAAATTCATTCCCAGCAGGTCATGTGCTTCGTGGACCTGCGCAATAAACAAAACCACTAAATTTATCCTAGTGTGGATTGTTGGTGCCTGCAGACAATCAATTATTAAATAAAGAGTTTACATTCGTTGGTGAGGAACTTCAAGCCAACATGTAATCATTTCAATGTATCCCTACCACAATAAAATAAAGCAACGCATTGCCAATAATGAATTGATCAAATATGAATACGTTGATAAGTACAAGAACATCTCTCCTTGCTTACTACTTCATTTTGAAACAGAGCCGTATATCCGTCCTATTCGCGAACATAGATTTAAAGAATACGAGATGATACTAAAATCTATTTCCAGACATTAGCATCCATTATCTATCAGAGCTAACACCAAACCAAAACACTAAGAGTATGACAGAAGCACAAAAATCATTACCAAAATGGGTACTTATAGTGTCGGGGCTTTTTGCATTACTAGAACTTATGGTAAGTGTATCGTTATGCCTTTCACCTCAATCGGTTGTAGATACAGTTGACCTTAGTGCTAAAGGTGTTTACTACATAATTTACATGTGGGCCGCCCGACAATTTGCCCTCGGCTCTATCTTTGCTTTTGCAACATTCAAAAGATCCGCCCCCATGCTGACCATTGCATACATTTTCTTTTTAGTAATGTTTATTGGCGATTTCTTTATTGGAATTTCACAAAAGGAAAATGCACTTGTCATTAGTGCTTTAGTAATGTGCGTTATTTCCTCAGCATTGCTATTTGTAATAAATAAGAGAAGGTAATCTTAATCGATAGGTTCAGAACGCTCCTTGCCTGTCAGGTCTTTTGACCAATGTTAAATTTTTTCCTATTTCTTCTTCAACTTGTATCTCAAGTGTGTTGTCAAGTCTGATGGTATTACTTCTATGATTTGAATATCATATTTGTCTTTGTCAATACCGTCAAACAGCCGGATACCACTTCCTAAAAAAACTGGGGCGATGTGAATGAAAAATTCGTCTATAAGACCAGCGTTCAGAAATTGTTGAATGGTATTCGAACCGCCTTGTATTCTTATGTCCTTTCCTTTGGCTGATTGTCTTGCTTTTTCCAATGCACTTTGTATTCCGTCGTTGATGAAATAAAAAGTTGTTGTCCCCTTTTGAACCCAGGGTTTTCGTATTTCGTGTGTCAGTACATAGACATCAGCACTGTATAAATCTTCTGGCCAGTGGACTTCGCCTTCTTCAAACATTCGTTTTCCCATAATGTAAGAACCTGTTCTTGCAAACACATCGTCAATTAATTTACTGTCTGCACCATATTCTTCACCACCTTCCCTTTTGATGTTTTTCCAAAATGCTTTTTGTTTAAACATCCACTTGTGAATTTCTCCCGAAACACCGCCCATTGGGTTGCTCGGACTTCTGTTATCGCCTGCGAAAAAGCCATCAAGTGATATTCCGCTGTCAAAGATAATTTTGCTCATAATTTTTTATTTAAGAAGATACAGCCAGCCCGATAATTTTTTGTGTTGATATCCTTATGGCTGTTCGACAGTAAAAATAGCGACCTGGTGGTGATTGCAGCTCATCAATTCAGGTGATTTTCAGGCGCAACATATAAATTCACTCAAAAGTACGAGTCAATCAACTCCCTAGGACCTGAGGTGGGCTTGAATTAGGCGGACACAAAGACTCTCTGGTTCAAGTCAACCAAATTGCCCCACACTATATGTTCCTGGTTCTTTGGGAAAAGCGTGATTAATGCGGTTCCATGTATTTATAGTTGTCACAACCATCGTCAGGTCAATCAATTCCTCATCAGAGAATTGCTCTTCGACTTCTTTGTAATCAGCATCAGATACATCTTCACATTTAGTAAGCGCTTCAGCCCATGCAAATGCCGCCCGTTCGCGCGGTGTATAGTAGTTGGTTACTCGCCACGCACTCAAGCCGTATAAACGTTGCTCGGTTTCTCCATGAGCACGTGCATCTTTATAATGCATGTCCAGGCAGTACGCACACCTGTTGATTTGGGACACTCTGAAGTACACCAAATCACGAAGTGCTTGTTCAATGCTTGCATTTTTTAAATAGCCTCCAATACCGTAAAGTGCTTTCAGGGCATTTTGTCCTTTCTCCTGAAAATTTAGTCTTTGCTTCATTGTCTTTATGTTCTATGATGGATAGACTAAAGACGATTAAGGTTTAGCGAATCGGACAAGATTGTCCATTATTTTTGTACAGAGTTTTGAGATCTTGTACAAGCCTTATTGGTATTCCTGACAATTCGTTGAGTGAAGAATGCGATCTGAAGTATTAGGTGTTAGATTACTTTGTTAATTGATCATTGATTTCGATAATAGCTTCTCCTTTTTCCAAAAGCTGAAGCGCCTTATGAAGAGCAAATGACAATATTGTCTTCAATTTCTCATTTGATGTATTGCCACAAGTAATCCAGATCAAGCGCGGAGGATGCCCCTGTATCTGAATGAGGTCCTTGAAATCAGAATCCTTACTAATCAAGATTACATCCCTTTCCCTGGCAGCGAAAAATACTTCCGAATCTTTAGAATTCCTGAAGCCAAGTGAGCGAAAAGAAATGGCTTCATTTCCCGGAAATGTTTCATTAATCCAAAGCGCTATGGATGGTGAAATATGAGCGTCAATCCAAAATGTCATACTGCAATCACCGGATGATCAAGCGCAGAGCTTGCATACTTCAGTGCAGCTTCGATGTCTGGCTCTTCAAGGTCAGGTAAATCTTTAAGGATTTGTTCTCGAGTTAACCCAGCAGACAGAAGGTCGAGTATGTCAATCACTCTTATCCTCATCCCGCGAATGCAAGGTCTTCCTCCGCATTTTTCTGGGTCAACTGTAATACGTTCAATCCACTTAGGTTCCATGATACAAATTTAGAGAAAATTAGCGAGGCAGTTATTGTAATAGCATCTACTGACATTATTAAATAAAGAGTTTAAATTCGTTGAGTGAATAACATCAAATTAAAGCATTGGTGAATATGTGCATTCACAAGAAACATCATGACAATTAAAGCTTGCATACCAGTGATCCCCAGTGCTGATATTGAAAAAGCCTGCACTTTTGGGTTGATGGCCTAGGTCTTACTGCCGACCGTCAAATGAGACATGAAGGTAAGCTAGTCGGCTGCATGGTTCATAATGAGCATACCTGCTTCTGGCTCAATCAAAGAGTGGGAACATCATTCAAACCAGAAGACTACAATGGCATTAGTCTTTACTGGACTCCCGACGACATTTACGAGACGCGCGCGAAGCTAAAACAACTTGGATACAAGGTGTCAGAGATAGAGGACAGAGATTATGGGCAGACTGAATTCTTCCTGACGGATGACGATGGTTACACTCATTGTTTCGGGGTTGCCACAAAGACTTAGGAAGCCCACGAAGTCAAATCGGTATCACGTTAATAATAGCCTCGCGGTTGATTGGCCCATACAGGTGCGGAAACTTCTCATCGTTGGTTGACCTTTCATACTTCAATTCGGCTTTCAGCTTCAACTCATTCAAGTGAAGCAGAACCAATCCGGTCTTACCATTAAAATATCTCTCCAATACTCCTGTCAATTGCGGATCGGTACAGCAGTGAATAAATCCTTCCTTATGATAATCAACAGGAATAAAGCCGGGTTCATCTCTCTTCGACTCCCAGTCCTGTGCTGTAGTAATGTGATAGATCACTGAATTAAAAGCTAAGTATTTCCAATTCCATTACAGCTCACCAACTTTCTGATCATTGAAATTTGCCCGGCATGGTAAATGTCGTGTTGGACAATACCCTGAAGCATCAGCCTGAAATTATATTTTCGTCCGTCTACAGGAGCCGTCAACATAGATTCCGGCATTTGCTCAATTTGCGCGAGAAGCTGCGTCTGGCTCTTGAGCAATCCGTCTTTGATACCTTGCCATTCTGCTTCAGTCAAAGAAACTATTCTCTGCCAGTTCAACTCAGTATCCCAAACTTCATACGCGGCATTGCCTTTCATTTTCTCAATTACAAAGTAACGCCATGCCGTCATGTGACAAACAATTTCGGCAATCGAGTGATTTAGTTTTTCAGGCTTCTTGGCAGCCATCTCCGCCGAAACACCAAATAAATAGCTGAGAACATTGTCACCGTACCAAGGTTTTCCATCATAAACACCCGAAATGTTTTTATGAATCCGTTTGATTTCTTCTGTCATCATAGAGATAAATATATAAACTAGGTTTCATTTTTATTGCAGAGCTCTCAAAGAAAACGTCGCAGAGTTAGCACAATGAAATATGACGAGGAAAACCCTATCTGCGAATCTCTGCGCCATTTGCCGTTAAAATGCTTCCGACAAATTATTATCTTTATTTCAAATTAAAAGAGCATGGCATCTGTCAACTGGAAAAAGGAAATCCAACAACTGATCAAAAAATACAAAGGCAAAAAGCATCCGCTGGATTACAACAATCATTACGAACTCCTCGTGGCGGTGGTACTCTCAGCGCAAGATTCAGACAGGCACATCAACAAGCTCGCTCCTGAGTTTTTCAGTGCCTTCCCCGATATGAAAGCATTAGCCAAAGCCGATGCCGAGTCGTTGTTTCCCTACATCAGCGATGTGCGAAACTTCGGAAACAAAACGAAATGGCTGCTGGCACTAGCGGCTGAAATCAAAGACAACAAAAACATCCCAACAACTTTAGAGACACTAACTGCGCTGCCAGGTATCGGCAGAAAATCGGCAAACGTGATTCTTCGCGAAATGGGGCTCCCAGCAGAAGGTATAATTGTCGACCTGCACGTGGTACGCGTTGCTCCGCGACTAGGATTGGCTAAAGGAACTGACCCTAAGAAACTAGAAAAACAAATGATGGAAATCCTCGATCCCAAAGACTGGGGCGAGGCAGGTATGGCAATCTCCTTTCTTGGTCGTGAAACCTGCAGGCCTACAAACCCCAAGTGCGTCGAATGTGTAATGCAAAACGTGTGCGAGTTTTATCAGAGCCCGACCGCCACCGATTAGTTCATACTGCTGGAGGAATCTTTAGTAGATTGCACTACCGTCTAAAACCTCCAACCTATGAACTCGGCCAAATTCTTTTATACTTTTCAATCGCCGAAGTTTTACTTGATGTTGATCCCTATCGTTTGCTTCTTCGGCTCAGTAGATAATTTATCAGCCCAAGAATGTAGTATTACCAATAATTTTTTTGAATCTCTTGGAGGCCGGTCGAGCGATCAGAAAGTTACCGGAAGTGACGGCTGCAAAAAATTAGTAATGGAGGATGGCTTTGAAATTATCACTTTAACCCTTGGCAGCATCCCCAATGGGTCAGCGGATTTCACAATAATTAATTATGATGTCACTCCCGGAGGCAATGAAATCTCCGTCAAATATTACTATACCTCTGGCAATGCCGTGGAAACTCTCGGACTCAGCGACAGTGGCAAAACAGCGCACCTGTGCAAAAGCGATGGGAAAATTACTGTGACTTGGAGTGATGTCAACTTTATAGGAAGTGCAAACGGCAATCTAACTTACAAGACGGCATGCGAGATGACTTGTGCAGTTCCGTCCGTCAAGTGATTTATGCCAAGAAAAACGAAGGCATTAAATAAAAGGTAGTGTCAATGAAGAAAAGAGTTTCCTTATTTGTCAGCACATTTTCATCGTGCAAATCTTCCAAAATAATTCCTGCAGTTGGATTAAAGTAATCGCTGTTCTTTTTTAAGTGAAATCCGTTTGCAAATAAAAACTCTCGCACAATCAATGGGTCGGTCGGCCCAGAAATTTCAATGAAAGGTTGCCTAACCACCGCGTGTAAAATTTTATTCTCAGCATAAAAGCCGATCAATTCATAGGCGGTTTGTGGGAATAGAAAATTATGAATTAAAGGACTTCGAAAATAATCAAGCCAATACTCGTAAAAGATAGCGTCATTCAGTTTTATTACCTGGCGTCCATCTTTAGCCAGATAAACACGCTGCTCTGCACCTCGTGTTATGAATTGATTTTCATCTATCTCATGAAACCATAAATTGGATGTTTCAATCCAATGGATTAGCTGCGCTGCCTCTTGATCTTTTGCGAACCCGATTGCTTGAGTATCTCCACCTGTTTCTTTGCTTTTTCCAACGTAATGGGCTGCTGCTTCAATAAGATTTCCTTCTGAATTTTTGCCAACTCCTGAAATGATACTTTGTAATTCATATTTCAAATTCATTTATACAAAGATAAAAAATAAAGACGGTATGCAGGAACTACAAGTCACGCCAATCCAACAAAACAACTATAAACAAATTCAAATCAATTTCTCTGAAGTCGCTTTAGCAATCGCCTCCGACTTGCAATTGACTTGCAGCTTGGCATAAATATTCTTGATATGCGTCTTTGAGGTTTCTTTCGAAATGAAAAGCTGTTCTGAAATCTGTGTGTAGGTTTTCCCCTCTGAGATCAATTGCAAAATCTCTGTTTCGCGTTTAGTCAGCGGGCTATTGGGATTCACGTGAAAATTGTCAATTACCAGTCGTGCAATCTTGCTGCTCATTGGCGCGCCCCCTTTACTAATCTCCTCTAGCGCTGCAAGCAGTTCACGGTAGTTGGCACTTTTGGTTATGTAGCCGCTAGCTCCTGATTTTAATGCCTCAAAAACCATGTCGCTGTCTTCATAAACGGTCACCATGATAATGTCTGCAGTAGGCCACTTGTCTTTAATGATCTTTGCGCCTTTAATTCCATTCATCCCGCCCGGGAGTTCGATGTCCATAAGAACAATGTCCGGTTTATCGGTATTCAGGTGCTTGATTGCTTCTTCACAGCTGCTATAGCCGTTGATCACAGAAAACTGTGACGAGCTGTTAACAATCACGACAAAACTGTTGCGAATTTCTTTGTCATCTTCAACAATCAAAACTCTTTTCTTATTCTCGCTCATACGATTTGGGTTTTAAATTCAGGTAGGATTAAGTGTACTTCGGTGCCAAGGCCTTCCTGGCTTGCAATATCTATCGTTGATTTAATTCGGCCGGCTCTTGTGCGCATATTGATAATGCCATTGGTCTTTGCAATTTTATCAATTGAGAAGCCAAGACCGTCATCTTTCAATTCCATTTCATATCCATCAACAGTTTTCTTCAATGCAAAAGAAACATTTTTGGCCTGCGAATGATTGAATGCGTTGGTCATAGCCTCTTTAATGATTAGGTTAGCTTCCCTGCTGAACCCGTATGGCAGCTGCACTTTCTCTTTCAGTTCGTTATAGGCCCGAAATTGAATTCCTTTTTCTTCAAACAGTTTCTCGCCAAAGTCGCGGATATGAAAAAATAATTTAGAGAGCTCGTCATTTACCGGATCAATACTCCAGATAAAATCGCGTGTGCCAGTGTAAAGATACTTAGCAGCATTTTCCACTTTGTTATAAAACTCAACAGCGTGGCCATTGTGGCTCAACTTCATTAAACTAATATAGTTGATGATGCGCGTAAGCTGATTGCCCATCTCATCGTGAAAGTCGCGTGCAATTTCTTTACGGAGGTGTTCTTGCTCCTGTTGCCTGATGCGTTCAATCTCCACAGCCTTCCGCATTCTGGCACGTACTTTCGAGTAGGAAATAATTATAACTATCCCGATAAAAAATGAGACCATCAAAACACTGAACATAGCGGTTTGGTAAAATGGAGCCTTCACCACAAATGCATAACGTAATGGCTGGTCGTCCCATCCGCCCTGATGATTGATTGCCTTCACCTGAAAAACATACTCGCCAGGTGGCAGGTTTCCGTACGTAACCATGGCATGCTCGGTTGGCTGGGCCCATGCTTTGTCAAAATTTTCGAGGAAATATTTATACCTCACCGACTTAGGGTTTTGTTTATCAACCCTGTTGAAATAAAACGTGATATGATTCTTGCTGGATGGTAAAATGGGTCTGTACGGTATTTTGAAAAAACTAAAAACACTATCAGAGTAATTCCGACTGGATACTTCACCATAAAAAATTTCAACACCGGTGAGGTGAAGTGGGTACGAGTATAAGTTCTTTTTCCAATTTTCGTTAAACTGATACACACCATCCACCAGTCCAAAATATTTTTCTTTATCGAGATGATATGCGTTTTGATTGGTCTCTACACCGGTCAGTCCATTGTCAAATCCGTAGTTATGAATTTCTATAACATCAAAATTTCCATTTAGCCGCATTCGGGTAATACCGTGCTCTGTGCCAACCCACACTAAATCTTCTTTATCAGGAGCAACAAAATAAATCAGGTTAGAAGGCAGCCCGTCTTTGGAAGAAATCATCTTCTTGGTCTTTTTTATAGGGTCATACACCAAAATTCCTGAGCCCGACGAACCAAGAAGCAACATCGAATTCTTATAGATGCTCATCGAAATGACTGGTGTATTGGCCAGTTCGGGCAACAGGATTTTCTCTACGTAACCTTTGGCAATAGCGTTGATACCTGCTTCGCATGACGCATACAATGTTTGCAGCTTCGGGAAATACCGAACTGAATAAATCATATTACTGATCAAGCCATCCTGCATGGAATAGTTCCAGAATTTTTTACCATCATAGTAGTTGATACCGCCATCAGCAGAGGCACACCACACTTTTCCCTGATCATCAAAATCGATTGAAGATATGTACTGGCTGGACAGGCCATCTTCGCGTGTATACCATTTGAACCGATCGTTGATGCTATCGTATCTGCCGAGCCCTGCCAATGATGCCGCCCACACCTCTCCCATCTTATTGATTTTAATATCCATCACATCGCTTCTAAAGCCGGTGATAAGTGGATATTCTGTTGTCTTGCCGTGAGAAATTTTCAAAAGTAGGGAAGAACCAATCCATGTTGTGCCCGACTTACTTTTGGCAATAGTCATTACTGAGCCTGGGTTTACAAAGTCCCACTTTTCAAAGTCGCTGATAAAATATTTAAACAGCCCGTTGCCCGACGTGGCTATCCATGAATTCCCCTCCAGGTCGAACAGGAGTTGTTTCACTATAATATCAGACATTACTTTCTCCGCTGGTTTCTGGCCATCTTCCGGAAGTTTCCACAAGCCATCATTATTCTCTGCCCAGAATATCCTATTCAATGAATCATAAGCAACGATGTGATTATGAAAGGAAAAGTCTGCAGGCCGGATTATTTTTCGGGCATAATCAAACAGGTAAAATCCGCGGTCGGTGTCGAGTAGAATATTCTCTCGGTAATTAATCATACCAAGTACCCTGTTGAATGTTCCCTTGAAAGAAATTTTGTCTTTGCGGCCACCCGGAGAAAGGACATAAAAACTGCTGTCGCTGAGATAAAAGCAAATCGCCTTTGATCGCGTGCGAATACTGAAATAAACTTTTTTGCCGGGCAGTACGGGCTTATCCCAAGTTAGTATAGAGTCTTTATAAATTCTCCCAATGTTTCCCTGGCTACCTACCTGGAACAAAATCGTATCGTTGAGTTCAAAAATCCGCCAGATGTTTTTCTTGTTGGCTGGGGGCAATTGGATTTTTTTAAACTTTTGTCCGTCAAACTTTGTGATGCCGCGAGGGTGTACTATCCAGAGGTTTTGGTGAGCGTCAAGTTGCAGAGAAGTGACCGTGTTACTAAGCAACCCGTCGAGGGTAGTATAAACTCTGAACTCGCGGCCATCGAAGCGCGCCAAGCCACCGCCAGAGGTGCCAACCCACAAATAGCCATTTTTATCCTCGACCATCGCATCCACCTGCGACTGCGGCAAGCCATCAACAGCTTTGTAGTTGCGCAACGAGTACTTCTGGGCCACCAAATGGCCTGCAACCAGCAAAAATAAGCCAAAGAGAATTCCTGCCCGCATAAGCCCGAAAGTTAGACTTTATTCGAGCTAAATTAATACCCCATCGTTAGGTAACTAAATTTTGAAGGGTGCAACCCCTCAGAAAATTGTGCGTCTTAGTTGAAAATCCCATTATGTTAAAAAACTACTTCCTCTCCTCCATCCGCAGTTTGCGCAAGCATTTATCCTATTCCTTTATCAATGTCACCGGTATTGGGCTGGGATTATCCATTTGCATTTTACTAAGCGTCTGGATCAGCCACGAACTGAGCTATGATCTCTTTCACGAGAAAGCAAACCGTATTTATAGAGTCTCTTTGGAGTATAGTTTTGGCGGCCAGACCTCCAAGACTTCTGTTTCGCCTACCGCTTTGCTACCGGCTTTACAGAAAAATTTCGGAGAAGTTGAAAATGGAGTTCGGGTTTACAATCCATCAAGTTGGAATCCATACATTGTTAAAAGCACCGATAAACTATTTCAGGAAAAGAAATTCTATTATGCAGATAGTAGCTTCTTTCAGGTCTTTTCATTCAAGCTACTGCAAGGAAATCCAGCCCAGGCACTTACAGCACCCAACTCGGTAGTGATCACACAGGCTACCGCCGAAAAGTATTTTGGAACACAGGATGTAATCGGAAAAACACTGACCATAAACGGTAAGGCAGAATACAAGATAACCGGGCTACTGGAAAATCTGCCGTCAAACTCCATGATCCGGTTTGATTTTCTTGGGTCATTTTCATCGCTCGATGCGTCAAAAAATCCTATCTGGTGGAGCGCCAACTATCAAACGTTTATTGTGCTCAATGCAAAAGGCGATGTGAATGCGCTTCGTGATAAGACAACCGCGCTCGTAAAAAAGGAGTTGGCATCAGAACTTACCGGCAAAGGCGACTATGTGGTCTATAATTTTACTCCACTTACAGATATTTACTTAAAGTCTGAAGTGGATGAACCCGAGGTGGTGGGGAGCATTCAATACATTTATATTTTTTCAGCAATTGCACTACTGGTGCTGGTAATTGCCTGTATTAATTATGTGAACCTAGCCACGGCAAAAGCTACTGATCGTGCCAAGGAAGTAGGCATTCGCAAAGTTGCGGGTGCATTGCGCAGTCAATTATTTTTTCAATTTATCACTGAGTCGTTAGTGGTTACATTAATTGGATTCTTTCTGGCTTTTTTAATCGCACAATTGGCATTGCCATTATTTAATTCTGTCACGGCTAAAAACTTTGTGTTCTCAGATCTGTTTACTCTTAACTTCCTTTTGGAATGTTTCGTCGCATGGTTGGTTATTGCCGCACTTGCTGGGGCCTATCCGGCAATTGCTATCACATCTTTCAAGCCGGTGAGTGTTTTAAAAGGGAACTTTAAAAACTCCGGTCGCGGCGTGTGGCTACGCCAATCGCTGGTGGTTTTTCAATTTTGCATTTCGATTATTCTCGTCGTAGGCACAGCTGTGATCCTAAAGCAGATCGATTACATTCAAAACAAAAAACTGGGTTACGATAAGGAAAACATTGTAGTGATTCCTCTGGACGGAAAAACCCGACAAGTGTATGATCAGCTGAAGACTGAATTCATACGCACAGGCCAGGTCGCTGCGATGGGTAGAGCTACCGAATCACCAACAAAAATTAACGGAGGCTATGGTTTAAACATTGAGGGATCAACTTCAGACAAGGGGATGATTGTAACTGCTATGGCCGTTGACAAAGACTTTGTTCCAACATTGAATATGAAGCTCTCAGCCGGCAGAAATTTTTCTGAAGGGGATTTTCAACGAGTAAAGTTGGATACGATTTTCTCTTTTATCCTGAATCAATCGGCTCTTAAAGAATTAGGGATGAGCGCCGAAAATGCGATTGGAGCAAAAGTGAAGCTAAGCGGACGCAAGGGAGAAATCATTGCTATCGCTGATGATTTCCATTTTTCATCGATGCACGAGAAAATAAGTCCGTTGGTCCTCTTTACTGCCAACGACAATTGGGATTTAAGTTATGTCTTTGTGCAGCTTAAACCGGGCGATAAAAAGATAGCTTTAGAAAACCTGAAAACAATTTGTGCAAGCCTTCTGCCACACCGTCCATTCGAATATGAATTCCTTGATCAACAATACCAAAAACTGTACGACAAGGAGCAACGTATGGGCAGCGTGACAACAGCCTTCGCTATACTTGCCATAGCTATTGCATGTCTTGGATTACTCGGCCTTGTTGCATTCGCAGCAGCTCAGAAAACAAAAGAAATTGGCATCCGAAAAGTTCTGGGCGCAACTCCTGCCGGCATAGTCAGGTTGATCACTACCGGCTATATGAAGCTTGTGCTCATAGCTATTCTCATTGGCATTCCTTCTGCATATTGGGTATTGGAAACCTGGTGGCTCGATAGCTTTGCATATCATGCTACCATTGGATTGGAACCGCTAGTGATCGCTGCCGTCGGGTGTGTTTTTGTTGCCTTTGCCACTGCTAGCTTCCAGGCAATGAAGGCCGCACTTGCAGATCCTGCAAAGACATTGCGGAGTGAATAAATCCCTCGTCTGGGATGATTCGTTTCTAACATGTAAAGGGTATTTTGCAATAAAAGAATTCCTGCCATGAAAAGAGTCATCCTTTTTCTTTCCGTTTTGCTTATCGGTGCAGCAGTTTACGGGCAAGGGCTCCAAAAATTTTATAGCGAAGCAATGGCTGCTTACAAAGCCAAAGACTACCGGCAGTTTTATGAAAAAATAAAAGAAGCTTACAAACTTCACCCCTATCATCAGGGGATTTTATATCAACTGGGCACTGCTGCTGCACTAACCGGAAAAAAGGCAGAGGCTATTCAAAACCTAAAGCAGGCAATCCTCATCAATGCAGATTTCAAACTGGAAGGCATTGCCGACTTTAACTCCATTAAGGATTCGCCGGAGTTTAAGAAACTGCTGGACCTCCAAAAGGAATGGCAAAGCCCTGTAGTGCATTCTGAAACAGCATTTACTATCAAAGACCGAAGCCTTCATACCGAAGGGATTGAATACGATGCAGCACATAAAACTTTTTATCTCGGCAGCATTCACAAACGAAAGGTGGTAAAAGTTACACCCGAGGGTAAAGCAACCGATTTTTGCCCGAGTGGTTTTGAGGGCATGACCAGCATTTTTGGTATTAAGATCGACGTGAAGAAAAATATTTTGTGGACTTGCTCTTCTCCGATGCCAGAAATGGAGAATTATGATTCCCTGGCAAAGTCTGCCGTTTATAAGTTTGAATTGAGTTCGGGGAAACTGCTTCATAAATACCAATCAGTGAAAAGCGGCGTGTATGGAGATTTGATCATCAATAAGAATGGAAGTGTATTTATCTCCGACAGTCAGACGAACGAAATTTTTACAATAAATGAAAAGACAAACCAGATTGAACCATTCTATTCCTCAACTGAATTTTGGAACATCCAGGGAATGGCTTTTTCACCCAGTGAAAAATTTCTCTTCATAGCCGATTACGTGAAAGGAGTCTTCAGACTCGACATCAAATCAAAGGAATTGACAGAAGTAAAAACAACAGCTGACGTTTCGCTAAAAGGAATCGACGGGCTATATTTCTATAATAATTCACTGATCGCAGTACAAAACGGAGTAACTCCTTTGCGCTGCACTCGGTACTTCTTAAACAATGACCTCAACAAAATCACAAAATTTGAAATCATCGATCGTAAACATCCTTCTTTTAATGAACCTGCGCTCGGTGTGCTTGATGATAAAACCTTTTACTACATCGCCAACAGTCAGTGGGGTGGCTATGATGATAAGCACAATATTAAGCCAGATGATCAACTGCAGGATATTGTGGTATTGAAAGCGCAGTTGAAATAGTTAATTTCATGCAATAATTAAAGATTGCGGCCGGATGTGGCTTTAAAATAAAAATCCTTTTAAGCTCTACTTCACAAACGTGTAGACATGCTTGCCGCTCACCGAGGATGTTCTTCCACCGCCCAGCGTGGTTTTATTCCACGTAAGTGACAGTACTAATTGAGCATCTGTGATCTGATCAACACTCACGTCCACCTGATCATCTCTTTTCGTCTTTCCATCATCTGTAAATGACAATGTGCCGCTGGCTGCCCACACCGGTGCGCCATTGGTGCTCGTGTAAGTCGCTGCCCCAACTGTCAGGGGCATGCCCGTGTATAAGCTGGTTTTGTCAACGTTGTCAACTTGCAGGCTTTGCAACTTCCAGACATGAGAGGTAAGCATATTGGTATTTACCTGCTTGGCACTCAGCGAATCACTCTTCTTGCAACCAGCCAATGCGGCAATCAATATTACTACAGCTATTGCCGTCGGTCTCAGTGTTGTATTTTTCGTTTGTGTATTCATAATGTTTTCGTTTTTGATTCTTGTTCTTCTTCTCGTCTCTTGTCTTTTTCTGTTTCTATTTCTTAATGAATTTGCCTATCAGCACTTGGTTTGCTGCCTTTATTCTCACCAAATAAAGTCCTGTTCCAAATCCATCTATTGACAGCAGGGTGTTTACCAATTCCTTGCCTCCACTCCGCATCAGGTGTCCAGTCATATCTATGATCTCCAACTCTTGTACCTCTTCACTATTGTCAAATTGAATAGTGACTCGATTATCAACCGGATAAGGTAGCATTTTAGTGTGTTACTAGTCAACTGTGGTTCTATCGCAGTGACTACGAGCACTTGTGCATCGGACAAGGCGCTGGCGCAGCTGCTAATTGTAGATTGTACTGTATAGCTTCCGACTGCGGTTGTTGTATAAGTAGAACTCGTTGCGTTGAGTATCAGGGTTCCGTTCAAATACCATTGATTGCCTTGCGTGGCGCTGGAGGTAAGCACGGGGTTTGAAGGATCGGTGAATGATAGTAAAATAGATGGCTTGCCGGGGTTAACGCAAAAACTTTGGGTTACATCTGCTGCTGGGTTGTAATTGACATTGCCGGCCTGGCTGGCTTTCACTGTTACTGTGCCTGCTCCTGTTAGTGTGATTGTATTACCAGAAACCATGGCTGGGCCCGAAGTGATCGTATACGTTACTGCTAAGCCTGATGAAGAGGTTGCTGCTAGTGTGAAGGCCGCGTCTCCCTGGGTTTTGGCTGGCAGTGAACCAAAGGTGATGGTTTGGCTTGCTTTGGCAATGGTAAGAGTTCCATTTTGATAAAAGAAATTGTAATTGAGTGATGTTGCATTAGATGGTATAATCGAAACTGTACCAGCAGGCGTTGTTGTGTCAGCTGCACAGACAATTGTAGGTGGCGTCGTTAAAAAAGTTGCATCTTCTCCATTTGCAAATCCAATATATACGGCAGTAAATGTCGGATTGGCTGCCCCATACAACTTACTTACATCAATGACCTTAATAGTGAGGTCCCTTTTATTTACTATAAGATTTTGCTTTATATCTGTTGCGCGGTCATAGTTTAAATCCCCCGCCTGACTAGCGATAATATCTGCATTACCAACACCAACAATCTTTAGTTGGTTGCCATTAATGACTTGGGCTATACTCGGGTCGCTACTCTTATAAGTCACTGTTAGTCCCGAGGTTGTCGTTCCTTCTAATGCAAAAGCAACATCACCGTAAGTACTGGCCGGTAATCGACTAAAAGTAATTATCTGCGGATTATTGAGTGTGTTCACCACTATATTAGTGGGCACTGCAGGATTGAAATCAAAATAAATGTTAGCTGCATTTTGTATTTCGGTACCCAAAGGCAAAGCTGCTTTTACCGATAATGAATAGGTGACGTAACCCTGACTACCCGGTTTATCCGTTGTGCTGTCAGGCAAGTGTATGTTATTGAATTCCCAAACCACCATGTCATTTTCTATATGATACTTATTAGAATGACTTGAAGAGATCATTTTGAAACTGCTAACATCTACACTTGGATCGAGCTGATCGGTCACACGAATATTTACTGCATCAGCATTTCCAGTATTTTGAAACCTGACCGTATATAGCAACTCCTTTGTGCTGGTGGGGATATTACCCACGGCTCCCTCGCCTTGAGGCGTAACTTGTTTATCGTTGGGGTCATAAGCTCCGATTACCCACTGAGTTAGATTGAATGTGTTGTTGGTATTATCTACATCATTGTTTGTAGGATAAATTGTGGTGACTGTGCCAAGAATTTTGCCAAGCAATGCGACATTTGGAGGCAACTTGATATCCAAAGCAATCGAACCACCGTTTCCTGGATCAACGGCGGTATAGTTCCATGTCAAAGTACTGCCATTCGTAATATCAGGTGCGGGGGTACTCCCAATAAATTGAATATTCGGGTCGAGCGCCATTGTCACATAACCAGTGCTAGTAGTAGTACCTAAATTTTTGTAGTCAATCACAAACTTCTGACTAAACCCAGGACGTGCGGTATTAGAACCAGTGACCACTACCGACATATCGTTTACCCCTGCCACGATTTGAATTGCAAAATCATTGTTGCCAGATACCTGAAGGTCACTCGCAAATGACAACGCAAGATTAGCGGGTGTAACCGAATTTGTGTGGATTGGAAGAGAACGGGTTTGATTGTGTAGGTGCCAATTCCAGTGAATGCTTTATAATTTCCATTAGCATCGGTAGGGTAAAAAAGATTGAGAGGTTGCACTTCCATTAAAATATCAGCTGCGCCTTTCTCTCCGGCATCCATTACACCGTTTCCGTTTGCATCATAAAATACAGTACCTGTAACTACGTTGGAGTGATCCGGCGAAACGATTCCGAGATTTGGTGCCGCAACAGAGTTTAATTGATCAAAAGACCCTCCCACATAAACTGCATTGGTTGTATTACACAATACATCTATTGATAATGGACTGGCAGAGCTTTGGGAGATATAGGGAAGCAAATTCCAGTCAGTTGGTTGGCCGGTAGTTACATCTAATGCCGCCACACCATTTCTTGGAATATTATTTATTGAAATGAAATTGCCAGCAACATAAACAGTTCCTCCACCTGTCGTAACTGCATTAAGCTTTGAGGTTCCATAATTTGGAACTGAACTTAATAAAGGATTCCAATTATTATTTAATAGGCCAGTGGTCAGGTCTACAGCAGCAAGACCTGTTCTGGCTGATCCTGCAATGGAGGTAAAATTACCACCTACATAAAGTATGTTATTGTTTACCGCCATGCTTGTTACTTGATTATTAATGCTGATGGGAGCAAACATTGCCTGTCCTGAATTCGCATCAAAAAAGGAAATATTCCTTGCATTCTGTGTAATGCCAGCCGCACAAATCATCGACCCATTCTTAACAATTGCTTCGGCATCGATCAGCCCTGATGGAGACCAATTAGTTAGATTTCCACTCACATCAAATGAAGCTAATCCATTTCGAGGGTTACCATTAACTATAGAAAATTGGCCTCCAATGTAAATACCGCTATCATCACCAGTAATGCTGTAAGGATATTGATTCGAGCCATTATCAAATATTGGGTTCCAATTGTCTAATGATCCGGTCGATAAATCAAACGAAGCAAGGGCCGACAAACGATCTATACCATCAACTTGTTGAAACAGTCCTGATACATAAAGTTTAGAGGATGTGGCAACTAAAGAAATTATATCACCGTCAAAATTATGAGCAAATGATGTCATGGCCCCAGTCGTTATGTCGTACGCATACAAACTGGTTCTTACCTGATCATTTACACCTTTGAAGGCTCCACCGATATACGTATTTCCTCCGCCTGCAGCTACCTGAAAAACATAGACAGAAACGTCATACCAATAATAACCTGTCTCGTAATTCTTTATAACAGTTGCTTGAAATGGAAGTAATTGCAGAGTTACTGCATCAAATGCCACCACATCACCGAGATCTGCATTGT
>Ga0206934_1069_pt1 | contig 31157 bp, 35 predicted proteins | sample Alteio_BWOrgHeat_16_FD_152932 | JGI IMG/M metagenome (GOLD analysis project Ga0206934, IMG submission 152932) | Enriched cells from forest soil in Barre Woods Harvard Forest LTER site, Petersham, Massachusetts, United States -... | ecosystem: Environmental > Terrestrial > Soil > Temperate forest >...
GGTTGCGGGTACGGTTTCCAATACGATCAATTCTGGCAAAAACCTGCCGGTGATTGGCACGCTTTCCTGGTGGGTGAACCCACTTTCGGTAGGGCTTACCGGCCGCAGCGTCGGCACGCATGCGCGTAAAGGGGTTGAAGAAGTGGTGGGCGGTATCGGCCGGATGGTCGGGATGACGCCGACAGTCGTAGCGCACCCGGTGGGTATCGGCTATCTCAATAGCAGTATGATGCAATCCGGTCCCGGCCAGTTCGCCAGCATGGAAGCGCAACGTCGCGGGCAGGATCCGCAGGCATATTATCAAAGTAAAATGAATGGCGAAATGGCACAGCATGTGGCAGAGCTCGACTCGGCCCGTTCTCAGCCAGGCTATCAAGGACTCGCATAATAGGAAAAAACGATGGACTATAAAACAACAAACAATGTGAGCAACGACATGGGCGCCGCGGTCAACCAAATCTCGATCTGGGAACAGAAATATTACGACATCAGCGAGCTATTCGCGCTGAACGACGAACTGCTGGCGACGGTGGAAACGGCGGAGAATCCGGAAGCGCAGTTGGCGCTGATCGAACCGCTCGTTACCGTGATCGGTGAATCGACCGAGCTGTTGACGGAAGAGTATATCGGCCTCTGTGAGGGGGTGCCGAGCCGTAAAGCGAAAGCCAAATCGCGCATCGAAGGGGCACTTCGCAAAATGTACGGCGCAATGCATGCATTCGAAAATCAGGCGCGTGACACCAAGAACGCCGCGCTGATGGTGGTGAAGAAAATCAAGCGTCAGCTTGAAGTGGTGGTCAGCCATTTCCTCGATTTCATGGTGTTGTCGCTCGATCGCGTGATGCAGAAACATGATGTCGAAGAACTCAAGCAGCGCCACGCGAACATCGCGCTGATTCTCCATCAGATGAGCCAGACGCCCAATACTTAAGCGTGCACCTACGGGTATTTAAACAACAACCCACACTGATTTTTGGCGGTATTCGACAGTTTGTAGCTGGCGCCGAAATCGGCTCCCGAAGCGGCATTGCTGCAGCCCTCTGCGGCTGTTCCGAACATGCCGTAATTATCGTAGGTCATTTGCACTATGCCCGCACCTGGCAACCCATCATCCATTTTCGTATCGATCGAATAGGCTTCCGACGTGGTGAGAAACGGTGAATCGGCATAAACCACATCGAGTAATGAGCCGACTGTGAGCCAATCACGGTAATCGCGGTTAAAAATATTGCCGCACCCGCCACGGCAATCGACATAAGATGCGCCCCATACCACGCCGTCGACTTGCGCCAACGGGCTGTTGACGCCGATCGTATAACCTACCGTTGAAGCCGGATCCGCAAGCCCATTATAATTGCCCTGAACCATGCCGGCGAGGGCGAGATGTTGCCAGAAGAGGAACGCTTCATTCGGTCCACCCGCAACAGAAGCGGTGCTGCCCGTTCCGAAAGATGTATATTCTACGATACCATTGCCGTTGCCATTGACAGTAGTGGGCCAATATTGCTGAGCGTTGGGCATGTCGCCGGGGAGGTAGCGGTACTGGGTTTTGAATTGGGTGATGGCGCCTTTATACGCATTCGCATCAGTAATGACCGTACGCACTTCCGAGGCGCGAAGCAGGCTGCGGCCTTCCATAATGCCGCCGACGATCAGCGCGATAATGACCAGCACGATGGACATTTCGACCAGCGAGAAGGCGCGACGCGATGCGAAACGGGGAAGATGCATATAGCGGATGAGTTTAGCAGAATTTCTTGAGAAATCAAACAGGATACGCGCGCGGCATAAGAAAAGGGGCGCAACCTTACGATTGCGCCCCTTTGTGTGTGAAAGCATGACTATAGGCCATGCCAAAGAGCTAGTGCGAGTAGTACATTTTGAACTCGATTGGGCTCGGCGTAGTTTCCCATTTCAGCAGCTCTTCCATTTTCAGGTCGATATAGCTGTTGATCTGGTCGTCGCTGAACACATCGCCTTTTTTCAGGAAGGCGCGATCTTTATCGAGGGCATCGAGTGCCTCGCGCAGCGAACCGCACACAGTTGGGATGTCCTTCAGTTCTTCCGGGGGAAGATCGTAGAGGTTTTTATCCATCGCGTCGCCAGGGTGGATTTTGTTCTCGATGCCGTCGAGACCTGCCATCAGCAGCGCCGCGAAGGTGAGGTACGGGTTACCCGACGAATCCGGGAAACGGGTTTCGATACGTTTCGCTTTCGGTGACGATACGTACGGAATACGAATCGATGCCGAACGGTTGCGGCTCGAGTAAGCGAGCAATACCGGTGCTTCATAGCCCGGGACGAGGCGCTTATACGAGTTGGTCGAACCGTTGGTGATGGCGTTCAGCGCCTTGGCGTGCTTGATGATCCCTCCAATGTAATAGAGGCACATCTCCGACAGATCCGCGTAGCCATTGCCCGCGAACAGTGGCTTGCCGTCTTTCCAGATCGACTGGTGCACGTGCATCCCCGAACCATTGTCGCCATAGACGGGCTTGGGCATGAAGGTCACGGTTTTGCCGTAAGTGTGCGCCACGTTGTGGATCACGTATTTATACTTCTGCACGTTATCGGCGGTCAGCGTCATGGTGCTGAAATCGAAACCCAGCTCATGCTGCGAAGGCGCTACCTCATGGTGATGTAGCACCGGAGTGATGCCCACTTCAGCGAGCGTCGCCAGCATTTCGCCGCGGATATCGACGGCCGAATCCACCGGCGCGACGGGGAAGTAACCACCTTTGATGCCGGGGCGGTGGCCCAGGTTGCCATGGTCGTATGCCTTGCCGGAATTCGACGGGCTTTCTTCGCTCTGCAGGTCGTAGAAACCACCGAACATACCTTGATCAAAACGCACATCGTCGAACATGAAGAATTCGAGCTCGGGACCGAAATAGGCGGTGTCGCCGATGCCGGTATATTTGAGATACGCCTCGGCTTTTTTCGCGGTCGAGCGCGGATCACGGCCATACGATTGGCCGGTCGAAGGCTCGATGATATCGCAATTGATGACCAGTGTCGGCTGCGCGGTGAACGGGTCCATGAATACGGTTTTGGTGTCGGGCATCAGAATCATGTCGGATTCGTTGATCGACTTCCAGCCGGCGATCGACGAACCGTCGAACATGATGCCGTCCTCGAAGCTCGCTTCATCGACTTTGTTCGCCATATAGGTGGTGTGCTGCCACTTGCCGCGCGGGTCGGTGAAGCGGAAGTCAACGAACGCGCATTCGTTGTCCTTGATCATTTTGAGTACATCTTTAGCTGACATAGATTCTCCTAGGTTTTAAAATTAAATGGCAGTTTTCCCTCGCTCACCAGTGCGGATGCGGATGGCATCGATCACCTCGGTGATAAAGATTTTTCCGTCGCCGATGCGGCCGGTTTGCGACGCGGCGACAATCGCCTCGACCGCTTTTTCGACCAAGTCGTCATTCACCACGATCATGATCATCACTTTCGGCAGGAAATCGACGACATATTCGGCGCCGCGATAAAGCTCGGTATGCCCCTTCTGGCGGCCGAACCCACGTGCCTCGATCACGGTGATGCCGTGCACGCCGATTTCTTGCAGCGCCTCTTTCACGTCATCGAGTTTGAACGGCTTGATAATGGCTTCGATTTTTTTCATTGTTCTGGCTTCGCCCTGCGAAAAATGAATTGGGATGGTTGGGGCAGGGGATGGCAGAATTAGCCAATTGACGCCAAACTCGCAAGCCTAGTGATTGTGCTTGCTGCCCAAAACATAGGCAGCGCGCTGCCGAAATAATAGGCGCTTGCATTTTACCCCAAGTTGGCGTTTAACCGCTCGCCTCGCACGGCATGTTGCCGTGCGCCAATGTGGCGGGCATAGCTCAACTGGTTAGAGCGTCGGTTTGTGGTACCGAAGGTTGCGGGTTCGACCCCCGTTGCTCGCCCCACTTCTTACCACTTGGATTTTTATACGCGTTGTGGCAGATATTCACTCCCGTCTCACAAACTGATGAGCCTTATGAAATCACGTATTCTGTCTCTCTCGGTGCTGGCAACGCTTGCCGCCACTGGTACTGCCTATGCGCAAGCCGCGCCTGGCCAACCCATTCCCCGCAGCGATCCCAACGGTGTCTATTGCCGTGAATATACCCGTCCCGCGATGATCGGCGGCCGCCAGGTTTCCACCTACGGCACTGCTTGCCAACAGCCCGATGGCACATGGAAAATCATCTCCGATAATTCGGTGCCGCAGCAACCGCAGCCGGGCATGGAACCGCCGCCTATGCCGGAATATCTGGGGCCGCCCGTTTACACCACCCCGCCGCAATATGTCGCGCCGCCCGTCGCCTATTATTATCCGGCGCCGGTCTATGCACCCTATCCTTATTATGGTGGGGGCGTCGAGATCGGTATCGGCGGTGGCTGGCACGATGGTGGCTGGCATCACGGGTATTACCGCCACTAACGGTCATAGAAATCCTAAAAAGGCAGGACAACCCAGTTGCCCTGCCTTTTTTGTCTCTACATATCAGTCGATATGCGCGCTACTTAATTTCGCCTAGATCGATTTGTTTCTTGCTGGTGAGCGCACCGGTTGCGGCACCTGCAGCACCGCCGATGAGTGCGCCTGCGACTGGGTTTGCACCGACTATCGCGGTGCCGACGGCACCCACGCCTGCGCCGATTGCGCCGCCGGAAAGTGCGCGCTGGCCTTGATTGTCGCCGCACGCGGTGACCGTGAATAGTGCGAAAACGCAAACCGCACAGGTGGCGGTGCGAGTAATCGGTGTGATAGCCATAATAGCCTCTTTTCAGTTGGTATGGATCCACCCATGGGATGTTGTTCTATTTATATGATTTATTCTCACCTGCTTGCGAGATGGTTGGCAGCAAAATAAAATAAAAAACCCATAAGTAACGTTTTATATAGATGATGGGCTGTCGCGCATGAAAAACCGCTTGCCATCGTCGTTTTTGGCGTATACACAGCTCGCCCTACCGAAAAACCGAGGAAATTATGAATATCGTACAGCAAATTGAAGCCGAGCAGCTCGCTAAAGTAAGCGCGAATAAACGCATTGATTCGTTCAGCGCCGGCGACGTGGTTAAAGTAAACGTGAAAATTATCGAGGGCGCCAATGAGCGCGTACAAGCGTTCGAAGGCCTTTGCATCGCCAAGAAAAATGCTGGCATCAACTCCTCATTCACCGTGCGCAAACTCAGCCACGGCGAAGGTGTTGAGCGTATCTTCCCGCTCTTCTCGCCACGGATTGATTCGGTCGAGCGTATCCGCAAAGGTGAAGTGCGTCGCGCGAAACTCTATTATCTGCGTGGCCGTACCGGTAAATCGGCGCGTATCCGTGAGAAAATGGATCTGAATCACGGTGCTGCCGCCGCTGCCGCGACGAGCACCGAAGCTTAAAATAGCCCAAAGAGCCTTCACGCGTTTCGGGTTTCAGTTGAAGGGCTCAGGCTCTAACAAACCTGCGATATAAGGCGTTTATGGCGAAGACCCTCTACGATAAAATTTTCGACGCACATCTGGTGCATGAAGCGGCTGATGGCACGTGTTTACTTTATATCGACCGTCATCTGGTGCATGAGGTCACCAGCCCGCAAGCGTTCGAAGGATTGCGCATGGCCGGACGCAAAGTGCGCCACCCGGAACTCACCCTTGCTGTTGCCGATCATAACGTGCCGACGACTTCTGATCGGTTACAGGGGATTAAGGACGAAACGTCGCGCATTCAAGTGCAAACGCTCGAAGATAATTGCCGCGAGTTCGGTGTGCAGTATTTCAAAATGGACGATGCGCGCCAGGGCGTGGTGCATATCGTCGGCCCTGAGCAGGGGTTCACCTTGCCTGGCGCCACCATCGTGTGCGGTGATTCGCATACCTCGACCCATGGCGCATTCGGCGCGCTCGCCTTTGGCATCGGCACCAGCGAAGTGGAGCATGTACTGGCCACCCAAACCCTGATTCAAAAACGCGCAAAAAACATGCGCATTACGGTCAATGGCGCATTGCCCGATGGTGTGACCGCGAAAGACATTACGCTCGCCATCATTGGTAAAATCGGCACTGCTGGCGGCACTGGGTATGTCATGGAATATGCAGGCTCCACCATCCGCAATCTCTCGATGGAAGGCCGCATGACGGTGTGCAATATGAGCATCGAAGCCGGCGCGCGCGCTGGCCTCATTGCGCCCGATGAAACCACCTTCGCTTATCTCGAAGGCCGCACGATGGCGCCCAAAGGTGAGGTGATGAAAGATGCCGTCGCTTATTGGAAAACACTGCCGTCAGACGCGGATGCGAAGTTCGATGTCGAGATCAAACTCAACGCCGCCGATATCGCGCCGCAAGTCACCTGGGGCACTAGCCCGCAGGATGTTTTGCCAATCACCGGTAGTGTGCCCGCGCTCACCGATTTCCCCGAGGCGCAGCGCGAATCCGTCGCCCGCTCGCTCGATTATATGGGCCTCACCCCCGGCACCAAACTCACCGATATTCCGGTCGATAAAATTTTCATCGGCAGTTGCACCAACGGCCGTATCGAGGATTTTCGCGCCGTTGCCGCCGTCGTGAAGGGCCGCCATGTGGCGAAGAATATTAAGCTGGCGATGATTGTTCCGGGTTCGGGCCTCGTGAAAATCCAGGCGGAAAAAGAAGGGCTCGACAAAATCTTCACCGACGCCGGATTCGAATGGCGCGAGGCGGGCTGCAGCATGTGCCTCGCGATGAATAACGACCGCCTGAGCCCCGGCGAGCGTTGCGCCGCCACCAGCAACCGTAATTTCGAAGGCCGCCAAGGGCGCGGCGGCCGCACGCATTTGATGTCACCCGCGATGGCAGCGGCAGCGGCCATTACAGGACATTTGGCAGACGTAAGGAATCTCTAGCATTTCGGCAGGTTTGCGCGTATAGGCCTGCATCATCTTTTTAACAGTTAGGAATTTTATGACCACGACTCTCCGCACCGCAGGCATCGAAGCCGCGCGGGATTATCAGGATTTACCCGCATGGCAGCGCGCGATGACGCTGGCTGAACGCGTCTATGCCGCGACCAATGATTTCCCCGAACGCGAAATCGCCGTGCTGGCCGCCAGCATGCGCTTGAATGCCGTGGCTGTGGCTTCGCATATCGCAACCGCCAGCGCCCGCACCGAATACGGGATTGCCGAGAGCTATTCGAAATCGCAAAGCGCACTCGCGGAACTCGCGACGCAAATCGAGCTGGCTAGCCGTTTGGGCTATGTTGCCGATACGTTGACCGCGGAGATCGACGAAGTGGGCCGCTTGCTGATTGGCCTGAAGCACGGCCTTAAAACCGAAGCGAAAGCGGCGGCGCGCAAAGAAAAAGAAGAAACCACGCGCGACCGTGAATTCGCGGAACGCCCCAAACGTGATTTTAAACCGCGCGGTGAATATAAACCGCGTGAGCGCAGCGATGCGGCGACTGGCCGCGAAGAGCGCCAGTATAAACCCCGTGGCGAATATAAGCCGCGCGAAGGTGGCCGTGAAGGCGGTGAGCGCAAACCTTATGGTGACAAGAAGCCGTACGGCGACAAAAAACCTTATGGTGATCGCAAGCCCTATGGCGATAAAAAGCCCTACGAAGGCAAACGCGAATTTAAACCGCGCGATGGCGAAGACCGCCCACGCCGCGAGTTCAAGCCGCGTGATGGTGCATCGTCGGGCGATCGCAAACCGTATGGCGGCAAGCCAACCGGCGACCGCAAGCCCTATGCCGGCAAACCGGCAGGTGACCGCCCATTCCGCAAACCGCGCGACCGCGACTAGTCACCCCACGCTAACTATGCTAGCAGTGCAGCATGAAGAGTGCTGAACCCCTCCGCTATGCGGGTTTCTGGAAACGTTTCGCGGCCTATGGCTACGATGCGAGTATCGTGTCGATTGCGGCGATTTTGCTGCGGATATGCTTGGGCTCGGTGCATCCGTTTCTCGCACATTCTGGCACGCTTTATCTGCAAGCCGCGGGTGGCGGCGGGGCCGATGCGATGCTGAATTTGTGGGATGGGATGATGGACTGGCTCGATCAGCTCACACGCGATTCGGCCTTCATTTCTGCGCCCTATACGATTCTCTTCACCGCTGGAAGCTGGCAGGCAACGCCGGGCAAGCGCTTCTGCCACATCATGGTGGTGAATGCGAATGGCAGTAAACTGACCTTGCTGCAATCCACCCTGCGCCACGCGGCGAGCGGGCTTTCGGTGGTGATCTACTATCTAGGATTTTTTACGATTTTCTTCACCCGCGAAAAACTCGCGCTGCATGATATGATTTGCAAAACGCGTGTGGTCTATGGTAGGACGACGGCGGATTAACGAGGTTTTATGCAAAAATTTACCACCATCTCCGGCATCGCGGCACCACTGCCGTTGCAGAATATCGATACGGATATGATCATCCCGAAACAGTTCCTGAAAACCATCAAACGCACCGGGTTGCGCGAGGGATTATTTTTCGAGATGCGCTATACGGTGGATGGCGTGCCGATTGCGGATTTTGTGCTCAACCGCGCGCCGTATGACAAGGCGCAGATTCTGGTGGCCTACGATAATTTCGGTTGCGGGTCTTCCAGGGAACATGCGCCGTGGGCGCTGCTGGATTTTGGCATTCGTTGCGTGATCGCGCCGAGCTATGCGGATATTTTCTACAATAACTGTTTCAAGAATGGCATTCTGCCGATCATTCTCCCGCGTGAACAGGTGGAGCAATTGATGCAGCATGCGCAGTCGTCATCAAACGCGATCACGGTCGATCTCGCCTCGCAGAAAGTGCGCGCAGGCAACCATGAGTTCGATTTTACCATCGACCCGTTCCGCAAGAAATGCCTCCTCGAAGGGCTCGACGATATCGGGCTGACGCTCGAGAAAGCAAAGTCGATTGATACGTTTGAGCAGCAGCGCAAAACCCAAGCGCCGTGGATGAATTTAGCCGCGCAGGCATAGAAGCATAACTGCAACTTGCGCTCATCCAGCCGCTTTGCTATGACCGCTATATGAGCGCAACGATTGGCACAAAACTTTATACGTTTTTCCACGGAAAATTGGTGGGACGTGATGAATTCGGCAACCGCTATTTCGAGGCGCGTAGCGCCACCCGCAGCGCCATGAAACTGGCCGAGAAAAAACGCTGGGTAATTTATAATGGCCTGGCCGATCCGTCGAAAGTGCCAGCCATCTGGCATGGTTGGCTGCATTACACGCTGAGCGCGCCGATCCCGGAAAGTGCGCGCCGCTATACCTGGCTGAAACCGCATCTGCCAAATCTCACCGGCACCATCTATCGCTATCTGCCGCAGGGGCATTTGCTGAACAAAGGCGTGCGCGCGAAAGCGACGGCCGACTATCAACCATGGCAGCCGAAATAATGCGCACTAAAATCGCACTCGCGTTCGCGGCATTTTTACTGGCAGCATGTCAGGGTAGCCAGTCGGGCAAAGCGCTCAATGCGTTCGATTCGAAATCCTTCTGGGAAAGCGACTATAGCGATATCAACAGCTCGGAGTCGTTCTGGTATAGCGGCTATAGCGATGACGATGTCAAAAAAGCGCATGCCGCACCCACGACGAGTGGCGGCGGTGGTATCTGGTCGGGTGGCGTCGGCCCCAGCAACGATTCGGGTGCTGCGCACAGCGATCCGGGACATACCCAATAGCGCACTTGCCACGCATCGTGGCGCATGTTAGTGCCTAATTCGCATTTCCATTTCCAACAAAAATATCATCCGTCGCACGAGGTTTTTTATGGCCAATAACGCAATCGAAACGGTGATGGGCGCGGTCGTGCTCGCGGTCGCGGGCGGCTTTTTATATTTCGCCTATACCAACAGCAATGTGAAACATATCGATGGCTATAGCGTGACGGCAGATTTCAACAATATCACTGGCATCAATTCGGGTTCGGATGTGCGCATCGGCGGCATCAAGGTCGGCACAGTCGAGAAGCTCGATCTCGATCCGAAAAATTTTCAGGCTGAGGCGACGTTGCGGGTGCGCGACGATGTGAAGTTACCGAAAGACACTTCTGCAGCGGTGCGCAGCTCGGGGCTGCTGGGTGAAAAATTCATCGCGCTGGAAGTTGGCAATGATGATCAGTCGTTGAAAGAAGGCGACCATATCACCATCACCGAATCGTCGGTGAGCCTCGAGGAAATGCTCGGTAAATTCATTTTCTCGATCGCCAATAACAAGCCCGGCGATAAAACCGATAAAGCTGCCGCGAACTAGTCATCATTCAAGCGCGGGAAACTATGCGCGTTATTCATTATGCTTTGCTTGGAATCGGGTGTTTCGCACCGCTGATGCTGGCTGCGCAGGAAACACCGCCCGTTAGTGTTGGCAATCCGCCGAGCGCCGATCTCGCCCCCATGCCTGCCGCGCCTTTGGTTGAATCCACCAAAGTTGCACCGGCGGATAATGATTATACGACCAAGCCGCAAGCGCCTAAAAATCCCTTCGGCAAAGCATCGGATGCGGGTGCATTGGCCCCGCAAGCAGCCGCGCCTGCCGCACCCAATGCTGTACCGGCATCGCCCCCAGGGTTTATGCCGTTCGGCAAATCGACCGCTGCGGTGGATCGTGAAATGGTGGTGGGGCCGAAAGCGACCAGCGCCGTGCCCGTCGGCGATGTGGACGCGATTGAAACCGGCGAGCCAGCGCCTGCCACCCCAATTGAGGATGTCGCCAACCCCGCCAAAGAAGACCCCGCACAGCCGACGCAACTGACTGCGCCCATTTTCAGCGCACCCAAAGGCCCGCTACCGCGTAGCGCGACGGTGCAGGTGTTGAATAAGGTCACCGCGCGCGCGCAGCGCATCGAGCTTAAATCCGACCAGCCCGTAATGGTAGGAAAACTAGTGGTGACGGCCAGCCACTGCCAGCATTCTGATCCTTCGAGCCTGCCGGATGATGCGGCGCTGATCACGGTGAGCGAGGCGGGGGATGCAAAAAACCCAATTAAGCCACTGTTTTCTGGTTGGATTTACCAATCAAGCCCCTCTATCAACGCATTGGAGAGCCCGATCTACGATGTTTCACTGGTCGGTTGCAACGATGCGCCAGCGGCCGCAGCAAAAGCGCCAGTGCCGGAGACAAAAGCGAAAAAATAGCGCAGACCTAATGGTATAGCGATTTCAACGGCTTATGTGCAGTACAGCAATGGCTGGCATGAATTAAATGCAAATTAACTAAAATTTTACCATTTTCTTTTACAAAAAATTGTGCTATACAGCATAAATCCTTAGGGAATACCTCCGCGAGATGGGGTGGACCTAGGGAACATCCAAGTTGTATCGGGTTGGCGCCGCTTGTGCACTACAAAAAGCGGTTGCTGCATGTTTAACAAAAACCAGCCTTCAGGCTGCGCGATGTGAGGATTTACCCAATGGCGACCACCAATAAAAAAGCGAAAGCATCCATCTCTAAAAAATCATCGCTCAAAAAAGCGACCCACCCCCAAGCAAAGAAACAAGCCGCGAACACCAGGAAAGTCGCGCGTAAAAGCGCTGCGCGTGCTTCTGTGAAATCGGCTGTGAAGCCGGGTTCGAAGAAGGTGACCGTAAAAAAGCCGGTTGCCAAAGTCATGAAAACGACCAAGCCGGTAGCTAAAAAAGCAGTAGCGAAAAAGCCTGCTGCGAAGCCAGCTGCCAAACAAGTGGCTGTAAAAAAGCCGGTTGCAAAAGTTGCAGCAAAAGTTCAAGCAGCACCAGCGAAAGCACCTGTGCGTGCACAAGCGCCGGTGAATGCGATGGCAAAAGCCCCTGTGAAAGCCGTGATTACGCCAGTGCCGATGAAAAAAGGCGGCTTTGCCGTCGGCGAATACGTGGTGTATCCGACCCATGGCGTTGGCAAAATCCTTGGCCTCGAAGTGGAAAAAATCGGCGAATATGAACTAAAAGTATTCGTGATTGCCTTCGAGAAAGACAAAATGACGCTGCGCGTGCCGGTTGGCCGTGCGGAAGCTGCGGGCCTTCGTTCAATTTCGGCTGACGATCAGATTTCCAAGGCGATCGGCACCCTCAAGGGGCGCGCGAAAGTGGCCCGCGGGATGTGGAGCCGTCGTGCGCAGGAATATGAAGCGAAAATCAACTCCGGCAATCTGGTTCAGATCGCAGAAGTGGTGCGCGACCTGCACAAAAATGTCGATCTATCTGAACGTTCATACAGCGAACGCATGATTTACGAAACCGCCATGCACCGTTTGTGCGGTGAAGTTGCGGCATTCGAGCGTGTGGATATCAAGCTGACCCAAGACCGTTTGCTGAAAGTACTTCGCAAGCAAGTGGCCGACCAGGCAGCCGCCGCCGCTTAAACAAATTCCTCCATCCGAGGATCTAGTTGAGCCCCTGCCGGTAACGGCGGGGGTTTTTCTTTGAGGGAGGGCGTGCGGTTAGGGGGTTGACGGAATGGGGCGAACGCGTGATAATGCGCCCCCTTTACGCTGCGAAAGCGCGCGAAATGGGATCGATAAAAACAGGAACGAAAAAGAGAATGCTATGAGTTATAAAATTGCTGTCGTCGGTGCCACCGGTAACGTGGGCCGCGAAATTCTGGAAACCTTGAGCCAGCGCAACTTCCCAGTGCGCGAAGTGGTGGCGCTTGCGAGCCGCAATTCATTCGGCAAACAGGTGAGTTTTGGCGACACGAAAGTGCTCGATGTGCAGGTGCTCGACGATTACGATTTCGCCAGCACCGATATCGCACTGTTCTCACCCGGCTCGGCGGTTAGCAAAATCCATGCACCGCGCGCGGCGGCGGCTGGCTGCGTGGTGATCGACAACACCTCGCATTTCCGTATGGAAGCCGATATTCCGCTCGTCGTGCCGGAAGTGAACCCGGAAGCGCTGAAAAATTTCCGCCAGCGCAACATCATTGCCAACCCCAATTGCTCGACCATTCAGATGGTCGTGGCCCTCAAACCGCTGCATGCAGCAAACCCTATCAAACGTATCGTGGTGAGCACCTACCAGTCGGTGTCGGGCGCGGGGAAAGACGCGATGGATGAGCTTTATAACCAGACCAAAGCGCTTTATGGCCACGACCATCAGGAGCCGAAAAAATTCACCAAACGCATCGCGTTTAATGTGATTCCGCATATCGATTCGTTCATGGATGACGGCAAAACCAAAGAAGAATGGAAAATGGTTGAGGAGACGAAAAAGATCCTCGATGCGTCGATCAAAGTGAGCGCGACCTGCGTGCGTGTGCCCGTATTTGTTGGCCATTCGGAATCGATCAATATCGAATTCACCAACCCGATCACGCCCGAAGATGTGTGGGACCTGCTCGACGAAGCGCCAGGCGTGGTGGTCGATGACCGACGCGAAAATGGCGGCTACGCAACGCCGGTCGAGTGTGTGGGCGAGGATGGCGTATTTGTCAGCCGCGTGCGCAAGGACGATACGGTGGAAAACGGGATCAATCTCTGGGTGGTGAGCGATAATCTGCGCAAAGGTGCCGCACTCAATGCCGTACAAATCGCCGAAACGCTGATAAGAGATTTCAACCTGCTGCCGCAGAAGGAATTGGCTTAGGGCGACGTCACTTCATTCGGTCCATCCGCTGCAAACCGCACTTTTTCACGCCAATCCAGGCCGCGTTGCCGCCGTGCTTCGCTATAATTATCGGGTTTAGGTTGGCGGATCGTATGGATGAATTTCGCGATATGATCATGCGGTAGTTTCTTAGACCCTAGGGGATCCAGAAGATGTCTAAGCGCGGCAAGCTGCGAATGGGCGAGCTTGAGATGGGCAATCTCACTTGGATCATCTACCGTTGCATCAATTACTGCGTATTCGCCGCCGAAAGCGCGCGCATATGCGGCGCTGTTTTTGAAATTCACAGCGCATGAATGAATAAGATCCGTCGCGCTCAGCAAATCCGCACCCTGCTGCACAAAGATGAGGGGCTTGTCCTTGTCTTCCAGTCCGATAATATCCTTATCGCCATCGATGATATGCAGCAATTTTAATCCCGATTCGATTTGCTTGAACATGCGTTGATATTGCTTTTTCTCGTCATGCGCATCGCGTTCGGCCCCTTTTTCATATCGCCGCAGCTCTCCGTGTTTTGGCACGGTTTCGAGCAGGTTGAACAATCCTTCCTGCGTGATCGGCCGTCCGTGTTCTGCTTCCCAGGCCAATAAGCGCGCAATGAATTGCGGTGGGGATTTGGGGTCAAAAAGCGGAGGGGGTTTCCCGTCATTTTTTAGTTCTGTGATGCTGCCTTTATTCCAGTCGCACTCGGGCATATCGCCGGTGCGCAGCCAGGTGACGAGATCCTCGAAGGGCGGGAAGATGATATTACGTTCTTCCGACCGCTCATGCATGCGCTGTTTCAATGTTTTTTGCACCAGGCCGAATTGTTTGGGCTGATTGGTATTGTCACGATTCTTCAAATCGCGCGTCAGCTTCTCGATATTCGCCGCCTCGATGCTCCAATTGGCGATGCGGCGCGGCACACCATTGCGCGAATAATAGAGATGGTCGGGCAGGCGGGTGACGCTGAGAAAATCGACATCGGGATAGTGCGGATGGTGACTGGGCAGGTTCGGAAGACTTTGCCCCACTTCCAGTCTGCGCATTTGTTGCACGGCTTCTTCGCCGAGCGCTTTTCTGACCTCAATCCCCGTTTCTTCCTCAACTTCCCGCAGTGCCCCGTCGAGTTCATCTTCATGGTTGGTAATTGGCTTGCCGTTTGGACCGGGGATTTCCGTTTTCTCCAGCGTACCCTTCGACAGTTCATAAAACTTGGTGGCGCTATCATCATAGAGGCCTTGGGTATAGGGCGCGATCAGCCCCATTTTCCCGTTATGCATTTTGCCATAAATGAAGCAACCTGCCTTTTTAACCGGGATGCCCCGAATGCTTGCATTGGTCGTATCTTCTACGGTTTGCTGCGCTTCGGCTGCTGCCTCAGCTGCTATCTCAGCCATGATATCAGCCTCTGTCTCCAAGGTAGACTGTCTACCCTTGTTCCCTTTTTTAGCCACGACAAACTCCCCGGCGATGAAGGTCTATTCAATGCGATTGGACCTGAAATAAACAGTGACAATTTCGTGACAATTTCGTGACTTGCCGTGCATTCGGGCACAACTATGGCGCGACGCATTGACATGGCGCTGCAGTCGGGGCAAGTTGGCGCAAATCTGATTCGCAAGGTACGCTATGACGACAAGCAATGAATCGCGACCGCTTTCCCCGCATTTGGGCATTTATCGCTGGCAAATCACCAACACATTATCGATTCTGCATCGCCTCACGGGCGTGGCGCTTTCAGGCGGGCTGGCGGTGCTGTCGGCCTGGCTGATCACGGCGGCATGGTTTCCGGGATATTTCACGCAGTTGCACTGGGCGCTTGGCACCATCATTGGGCAAATTGCCTTGTTTGGTTGGACGGTGTGTTTCTACTACCATCTCGCCAATGGCATGCGCCATTTGAACTGGGATCTGGGCTATGGATTCAAGCTCGATGAAGTGACAAGTTCGGGTCGTATCGTGATTTTGTTTACGATGTTCATGAGCATTTTTACATGGGCAGTTGCGCTGGGCGAGGTGCCGCTATGAGCCATTTAGAGAAATCCACCCATATGCGCAAAAAACCCACCAGCGATGTGGTGCAAACCTGGCGTTGGCAACGGGCGACCGCCGTCGCGCTGATTTTCCTCAGCTGCTGGTTCATGGTCACGCTCGTCACGCAATTGCAGCTCGCCGATCCGAATGCGTTGGCGCAGTGGTTGGGCCACCCGGCGGTGGCGCTTGCTATGGGTGTGATGGTGTTGGCTGCCTTTATTCATAAACATATCGGCCTGCATGAAATCATCACCGATTACATCCATTGCCCCTGCAAAAAAAACTTCGCTAATCTGCTGCTGAATGTCGCCGTCGCGCTGCTGACGCTCGTGACGCTGGCGGCGGTGTGGCATCTGCATCTGGTAGGAATTCATTCATGAGCGCTTCATCCTATAAAATTACCGACCACCATTATGACGTGATCGTCGTCGGCGCGGGCGGCGCGGGTTTGCGCGCCACATTCGGCATGGCATCGGTCGGTTTGAAAACCGCGTGCCTCACCAAAGTATTCCCCACGCGTTCGCACACGGTTGCGGCGCAAGGCGGTATTTCCGCGGCGCTTGGCAATATGGGCAAGGACGACTGGCGCTGGCATTTCTACGATACGATCAAAGGTTCCGATTGGCTGGGCGACCAGGACGCGATCGAATATATGTGCAAAAACGCGATGGACGCGATCGTTGAGCTCGAACATTACGGCGTGCCGTTCAGCCGCACCAAAGAAGGCAAAATCTATCAGCGCCCCTTCGGTGGGATGACGACGGAATATGGCGAAGGCCCGCCCGCGCAGCGCACCTGCGCCGCGGCGGATCGTACCGGCCACGCGATTTTACATACGCTTTATACGCAAGCCTTGCGCCACAAGGCGGAATTCTTCATCGAATATTTCGCGCTCGATTTGTTGATGAGCGAAGATGGCCAATGTTGTGGCGTGCTTGCTTGGAACCTGGATGACGGCTCGCTGCACCGTTTCTACGGTCAGCAAACTGTGCTCGCGACCGGCGGTTATGGCCGCGCCTATTTCTCGGCCACTTCGGCCCACACCTGCACCGGCGATGGCGGTGGCATGGCCCTGCGCGCGGGCGTACCGCTCCAGGATATGGAATTCGTGCAATTCCACCCGACCGGGATTTACGGTTCCGGCTGCCTCATCACTGAAGGCGCGCGCGGGGAGGGTGGTTACCTCGTCAACGCCAAGGGCGAGCGCTTCATGGAACGCTACGCGCCACATGCAAAAGATCTCGCTAGCCGTGATGTCGTCAGCCGCGCGATGACGATGGAAATTGCCGAGGGTCGCGGCGTGGGTGAGGAGAAGGATCATATTTTCCTGCATCTCGACCATCTCTCGCCGGAAATTCTGCATGCGCGCCTGCCGGGCATTTCCGAATCCGCGAAAATTTTCGCCGGTGTCGATGTGAATAAACAGCCGATTCCGGTGATCCCGACCGTGCATTATAATATGGGTGGTATTCCGACCAATTATCACGGCGAAGTGGTGACGCTGAAAAACGGCAACCCCGATACCGTCGTGCCGGGCCTGATGGCCATTGGTGAAGCGGCATGCGTTTCGGTGCATGGGGCGAATCGCCTGGGTTCAAACTCGCTGCTCGATCTCGTCGTGTTCGGCCGTGCGGCTGCGCATCGCGCGAAAGAAATCGTCGTGCCGGGCAAAACAGCGGTCGTGCCTGCCGCCGCATCGCTCGATAAAGCACTCGCCCGTTTCGATAAAATTCGTTATGCTTCTGGCTCGCGTAAAACATCCGAAATTCGTGGCAACATGCAGAAAACCATGCAGAAAAATGCCGCCGTTTACCGGACCCAGGAGACGCTCAGCGAAGGCGTGAAGAAAATGAGCCAAGTCTATGGCGATTATAGCGATATTGCGATTTCAGATCGCGGTTTGATCTTCAATACCGATCTCGTCGAAGCACTTGAACTCGATAACCTTCGCAGCCAAGCCTTAGTGACGGTCGTGTGCGCCGAGAACCGCCGCGAGTCGCGTGGCGCCCATGCGCGCGAAGATTACCCGGATCGCGACGATAAAAACTGCATGAAACACAGTCTCTGCTGGCTGGCCGATAATGGTGAATGGAAAATTGATTACCGCCCCGTGCATATGAATACGATGACCGCGGATGTCGATCCCATCCCACCGAAAAAACGGGTTTATTAGGAGAATTCCATGGCTGAATTTACTCTTCCCGCGAATTCGAAAATCACCGGCGATGGCTGCACCTTCGCCGCGCCTGATGGCGCTAAGCGCACCAAGCGTTTCAACATTTACCGCTGGGACCCGGAGGATGTGGACACCGCGGGCAAGCCGAAAAATCCGCGTATTGATCATTACGAAATCGATCTCGATACGACCGCGCCGATGGTGCTCGACGCGCTGATCAAAATCAAAGGCGAGATGGATTCGACGCTGACCTTCCGCCGCTCATGCCGCGAGGGAATCTGCGGCTCCTGCGCGATGAATATCGACGGCACTAACACGCTGGCCTGCACCAAACCCATTGCCGATGTGAAGGGGGAGGTGAATATCTATCCGCTGCCGCACATGAAAGTGGTGAAGGATCTGGTGCCCGATATGAACCATTTCTACGCGCAATATGCGAGCGTGGAACCGTGGCTACAGGCCGATTCGCCACCCCCTCCCGGTGCGCGCGAGCGCTTGCAAAGTCCCGAAGACCGCGAGAAACTCGATGGGTTGTATGAGTGTATTCTCTGTGCCTGCTGCTCGACCTCGTGCCCGAGCTACTGGTGGAATCCCGATAAATATCTCGGCCCAGCGGTGCTGCTGCATGCCTATCGCTGGATTATCGATAGCCGCGATGAAGCGACCGAATCGCGCCTCGATAATTTGGAAGACCCGTTCAAGCTCTATCGCTGCCACACGATCATGAACTGCACCAAAACCTGCCCGAAAGGCTTGAACCCAGCCAAGGCAATCGCCAGCATCAAATCGCTGATGCATTCGCGCACACTCGGCTAACGACCACGGAGTTACTTATGGCTATTCTCTTTTTCGCAGGCGCACTGCGTGCCGATTCTGCCAATAAAAAATTCGTGCGCGAAGCGATGCGACTGGCCAAGGAAGTAGGCATCGACGGTGAGTTTGTCGATCTCAAAGATTACCCGATGCCGGTCTATGATGGCGATATCGAAGCCACCAGCGGCATTCCGGAAGCGACTAAAAAACTCAGCGCGAAAATCGCGGCCGCCGATGCGCTTGTCATCTCGACGCCGGAATATAATGGCGCTATTCCCGGTATTTTGAAAAACACCGTCGATTGGCTGTCGCGCGATAAACCCATGGCACTTGGCGGCAAACATTTGCTGCTGCTCGCTGCATCGCCTGGTGCCTTGGGTGGCGTGCGCTCCCTCTGGCATTCACGCCAGCCGTTCGATGTGCTGGGCATGCATGTTTATCCCGGTATGCAGGGGCTGCCTGGTGCCTATGAAGCGTTCGATGAGAAGGGCCAACTGAAGGACAAAGCGACGGCTGAACGCTTAAAAAAACTGGTCATGGAATTCGTGGCGCACGCGAAGAAATAACACCCAAGATATTGCCAATAGGACAGCGCGCACTACATCACCCGCATGACGATGCACCTCATTAAACTATCCGTCGGCCCTGAAAAACTCGCGGATCTCGAAGCGTGGCAAAAGCAGCGCCTTCAACAAAAAAAACGTGCGGGCGAGGTGCCAGAGCTGATGCATATCACCCGACATATGCCCAAGCGCGCAGCTGAAGTGCTCGATGGCGGCTCGATTTATTGGGTGATTAAAGGCTGGATCGTGGCCAGACAACGGCTGATCGAGCTGCGGCCGATCGTCTATAACGACACCGCCCATTGTGGGCTGATTTTTGATCCGGAAATGATTCGTGTGCGCATGCGCAAACATCGGCCATTCCAGGGCTGGCGCTATTTCGACCCGAAGGATGCGCCGCTGGATTTGATCAAAGGCGCTGAGGATGAGGATATGCCGGAAGAAATGCGCCGCGAGTTGATCATGCTCGGGCTGCTATAATCAGTGTTTTGGCGCGAGGAAACACTTTGCGCTGTGATCATTGACGAGGCCTGTTGCTTGCATGAAGGCGTAGATGATGGTGGAGCCGACGAAACTCATTCCGCGCTTTTTGAGGTCTTTAGAAATCGTATCGGATTCGGCGGAGGTGATGAGCGGTTTTTTTGCGTGGCGGATGATCGGTTTGCCACCGACGAAGCGCCAGATAAAGGCATCGAACGAACCAAATTCCTTTTGAATGGCGACAAAGACTTGCGCGTTTTTGCGCGCGGAAAATACTTTCAACCGGTTGCGGATAATGTCGCTACTCACCAATAATTTTTCCAATTCCGCATCACTCATTTTGGCGACTTCGGCGACATCGAATTGCTTGAAGGCTTGGCGGTAAGCGTCGCGGCGTTTCAAAATCGTGTACCAGCTGAGACCGGCCTGTGCGCCCTCGAGAATTAGCATTTCGAACCATTGCTGGTCATCATGCACCGGCACGCCCCATTGCGTGTCGTGGTATTGCATGTAAATGGGTTTGTCGGCGGGAACCCAAGCGCAGCGCGGTTTTTTATCAGTATGCATGATTACATTCCAGGTTGAATGGCTTGGCGTATTTTTTCACCTGCAGTCATGATCATCACTCCGATAGGCAGTGCGATTGCGTCGAAAGAAAATCAAAACGTCCGATCGATGTTGGCGGATCTTAGTTGACGATTTTCGACAGAATCAGTCAATAATGATGCAGTTTCCAGTCTGGTTATTATACACAGTGGAAGTTTAAGACTCAGCTTTACTCCGTCCCCGACGGGGTTGAGTTTTAATAAGTGTGGAAGTTTGTTTGAATTCAGGAAGTGTGGGATCAACTAAACGCTCAGGCAGCGTGTTTTTACGTGCATAAGTATACGCATCTTCGATATTCATTTTTACATTTCGAAAATGCAAATCGTGTGTGATGTTCTCTACATCCAAATGCGTTGGCCCAAATCCATGTTCGGCACTTTTAGGCAATGGCTTGTCGCCCAGCGCTTGCATGGCTTGATCGGCAGCAATCATGGCGACCAATTCCGCGTTTGTCCATTTAGGGCTACGGAATGCTGCAATATGTTCGTCTGCTGTAATCACATCCGCATCAATAATCCCCCGCACACGACGTTCTAAGCCTATATTGCTCTCCGGTGTAGCGGCATTGAATACCGTTCTACATAGCGTCTTATCCACTTGGGCATAGTTTTCCAGAAATGGATAATAGCGATAGGCTTGCTGCATAATCGTCGCGATATGTGGATGATTATTCGGCAACCCGTTTTTTACATACTCATTCCATTCCTCAGAAGGTGGAGGTATTGGATGATCTTTATCATAAAGATGCTTTTTAAGCTGACTGCCTTTTTCGGAAGGATAATAAACAGCGCCATAGCCGTCTTCTTTATCGGTTGGTGGCACAATGCATGCGAACATGCAACCGCCATCCGCTTGCAATGTAAAATTTAGCCGCGATACGGCATTTATTTTTTCCTTATCGCTGGTGGCAGGAAGCTTCACATAGGTCATCGCATTCAAATAATAGGTGCCTTCTGCAGAACTCACGCCATCTTTCTTGCGCAATTCAGCATTGGAAATTTTAGTGCAAAGCTCCGGCACATGATGCGCGGAAGCGATAATGATCTGGTCGGTTTCTATTTCTTGACCATTGCTGACGATTTTATAAGCGCCATTCGTTTGTTTTTCGATACCCGTTATCTTTTGGCTAAACCTGATATCAGCGTGACTTTCTCGAAGCGCTGCTTTTAGATAAGCATAATAATGGGGCATGTTGATGCCTGTTCCTGAACCTGCATAGCCGCAAACGATGTTATTGCATTCCTCATACTCTTGCGGTGTAAGCGGATGGGCAAAAGTTTCAGGATTACGCCCGAGAAGCCTTTCAATCATAGCCTCACCAGCGCGTGTTTTGCTTAAATGATCGAATTGCTTGCGGAAATGCTCGCGCATATGTTCGGCGTTAGCCGCAAAATTTTCTGCCGTTAAACCGTCCACACCTTCTGAGTCTTTAGACACAAAGAAGCGAATTGGTTTATCTGCTGTGCATGTATTTGTCAGATAGGTATGCGAAGGAAACAGTAATGCCTTAGCAATTGCGCCATCGATGCAATATTCGCCAGTCGTCTGGTGGCCTGGCTTGTGGTATTCAAATCCGTCACTATGCGTAATATTGGTAGTGGCAGCTCCTCCGCCAATTAGGATATCATCCGCTTCTTCCAATAGAGTAACATCGTACCCTTTTTTATCGAGCATGAGGGCAGCATTCGTTCCCAATGCTCCCGCACCGATAATGGTAATATGTTTCTTTTGTGACATACTTTAAGCTGCGTATTAATGATGGTTAATAATACAGCTGTGCTACTGAAAAACCAGCGTTATTATAGCTTTTGTCGAAAGCTCTGAGAATAGATGATTAGTCGGTTTTTGGATTTTTGACAGTAAAAATTCATTTTATAAATCAGCTTATTAAATGTTCAAATTTCCATCGAAATTCGAAAAACAAGCTAATGGCGGATGGGGTGAGATTCGAACTCACGGTAGCGTTGCCACTACGGCAGTTTTCAAGACTGCTGCCTTAAACCACTCGGCCACCCATCCACATCCAATCAGTGCTCGCAGCACTCTCGACTGCTGCGTGGATTCGAGTCTTCTGACCCTCACCCTTCGGGCGCTTCGCGTCAAAAATGCCTACTGGCATTTTGCAAACCACTCGGCCACCCATCCTAACATATTCAACAGCGCAGTTGATGCGCGATTGCATTGTTCTAACCACGGGGCAAATTAATTTCCACCATTAATCCGGGGCCCGAGGGGTTATCGCCTAGGGCGATGTTGCCCCCCAGGCGTGCGGCAACTTCGGTCGCGATCGCAAGGCCGAGACCTGTGCCCGCCACATGCGGCGTATCGACGCGGTAGAAGCGGGTGAAGACGCGACCGCGCTCCGCCTCAGGGATGCCGGGACCAGAATCGGTGACGATGCAGCGCGCGAATTTGGTATCGCAAACCAGCATGACGCGGATGGTGCCGCCTTCAGGCGTGTATTTCACCGCGTTTTCGATGATGTTGGAGAGCATCAGCGAGAGCAAGGTTTCGTCGGTGAGGGCGAATACATCGGGCGTGGCATCGAGCGCGACATCGAGATTTTTGCTGGCGATAAGCGGCCCCAGTTCGGCAATAAGACGCGCGACAAGCGGGTGCAGCGCGATACGCTCTGGCGTGATCGGCTGGTGGCTGACGCGCGCGGCGGTGAGCAACTGTGTGACGAGTTTTGAGGCGCGCTCGGTCGATTCACTGAGATCATGCAGCAGCGATTTCTGATCGGCGGGATTGTGCACTTGCTCGAGCAATTGCAGCTGCAGCTTGATGGTGGCAAGCGGGGTGCGCAGCTGGTGCGCGGCATGGTCGGCGAAGCGTTTCTCGGTAGCGAAGGATTCCTCAAGGCGCGTGAGCAGCTGGTTGATGGCGGCGCCCAGCGGCACGAAATCGCCGGGCAGGCGGTCGAGGCTGATATGCGAGAGATCTTCCGACGAGCGGCGGCTGATTTGTGCAATCAACGCGCGCAGCGTGCCCAGCGCATTGGCAATGCCCGCCCAGAGCAGCATCGCGATCACTGGCAGCAAAAGCAGGAGTGGGGTGAAGAGGTCGAATAGGATATGTTTCACCAGTTCGCGGCGCAGCTTGATTTTCTCGCCCGCCTCGATGAGGAAATTGGTGTTGGGGATGCGCAATGCGTAAATGCGCCAGTGCTCGTTGTTCACGGTGATGTCGGAAAAACCGGGTTCGGCGGCAGGGATTTCGGGGGGCAATGCTTCTTCGGAATTCATCGCCAGCGTGGTGCCGCGCCAGACACGGAACATCCGCGACTCGGCATATTCATCGATCGATTTGGTGAGTGCGGGTTGCGAATTGATGCTGAGGTCGATGCGGTGCAGGCGGCGGAAGGCGCGCGGGCCGGTATCACGCAACTCCAGCTCCACCAGGCCCCAGACGAGGTTGGCATTGTTCACCAGCTGCGCATCGTATACTTTATTGATCTGCTGCGTGGCGCTGTGAAAGGCGAGCAGGCCGATGATCAGCACCGTCGCGATAATCGTCGGCGCGATGCGATAGAACAGGGAGCGGATGAGGCTTTGGCGTCTCATTTCGCGATCCGATATCCGACACCGCGGATGGTTTCGATGAACTTGCTGCCGAGCTTTTTGCGCAAATTATAAATCGCGACTTCCACTGTATTGCTCTCGGCGGCATCCTCAGCACTATAGAGTGTGTATTCGATTTCGCCTTTGGTGACGAATTTGCCGAGGCGCTCCATCAGCAGCAATAACGTTTTGAATTCTTTTGCGGTGAGCGAGACAGGCTGACCTGCTTTGCGCACGACGCTGGCCGAGGGATCGAGCTCGACATCACCACTGGTCAGCAATGTCTCATGCCGGCCTTCGCTGCGACGGATGAGGGCGCGCAGGCGGGCGAGCAGTTCGTTCAGATCGAATGGTTTGACGAGGTAATCATCGGCGCCCGTATCGAGGCCCTCGACGCGTTGCATGGGCGTGTCGCGCGCGGTGAGCAGCAGGATGGGGAGGGTGATTTTCGCCGTGCGCGCAGCCTTCAGCACTTCGAGGCCAGAGAGTTTCGGCAGGTTGATATCCAGCACCGCGGCCTTGTAGGGGCTCGAGCGTAGCGCTTCGAGCGCCAGTTCGCCATCCTCCACCCAATCGACGCCGTAATTATGCAGGCTCAGCGCTTTTTTCAGCGAGTTGCCGAGCATTTGGTCATCTTCGACAAGTAAGATCCGCATCGCATTCTCCTGTGGCTGCCCAAGCTACGAAAAAAAAGGCCCGCCGTAAAGCGGGCCTTTCTCATTCGTTGATCCACCCGTAAGGGCGGGAAAAACTACTTCGCAGCGTCAGCCGGAGCAGCATCAGCCGGAGCGGCTGCAGCAGCTTTTTTCGCGTGTTTTTTGTGTTTTTTAGCAGGCTTTGCAGCTTTAGCAGGAGCAGCGTCAGCAGCAGCCGGAGCAGCAGCGTCGGTAGCAGCCGGAGCAGCAGCGTCAGCAGCGAAAGCAGCGGTCGACAGAGCGAAAGCAGCGGTGGTTACAGCGAGTACGAGGGTGTTACGGATTGCCATGATAGAGTCTCCTAAATGAGTTAAAGTTAATTGGCGAGAATCGGAATAGGGGGCGAAGCTGATGCGAAACTGATGAATCCGAAATCTTGCTAAAAAACTTGGGGATAAGTCGTCATGCTGAACAGATATCGCAATCAACGGGCATCAGGTTGATGATCTTTCGGTGCACAGAATGCATCCGATCATCACGCTTCACAAACGGGATGCTAACCCCCCACGCAAAGGAGATGCATGTTGCACTGCGTTCATCGTGCGGTGGTGGCCGTATTTTTTTACTATTTTATCGATAATCATGGGGCTGGGTGGGAAGGCTACTTTTGTTAACCATATGAAAAACAATGAATAATTTATTTTTATTCGCCGGTACCCACTCTATTAAGCCCCGATTTTGATGTCTGCTATTAACTAAAGTTTAATCCTTTTTGCGTAGATTAGGTCTGTGGATAACCACACCGGGTGACACAGATCACCGTTTAACCATCCGCTGCAAGCCACGTTTTGTCCGCCAACAGCAAAACGTGATCATGACCGAAGCACCGCACAATTTTAATGACAACGTCAAGGCGCAGCTGAGCAAGCTGAATCTTGCGTCGTTGCAGCAGGCGTTCTCGCCGGAACCGGCACCGGTTGCGGAACTGAATTATGCGCAGACCGGCAAGTATCAAGCCGAGGATTTGAAGCAGAGCATCGCGAACTTCCTGAAAGAGGTGAAAACCGAATCCAAGCCCGAATCGCTCGACAACGAAAAATCCGCTGCGCTAGCGCAGATCGAGGCGGCGATCAGCCAAACCAATAACCCGGATGCGAAAGAGCGCCTGGAAAAACTAAAAAGCCGCATCCACGGCGCGAGCAGCATGACGGATATTCTGAATGTGCTGAGCCAGGCGAATAGTGTTACTGCGATTGAGGGTGAGAAGGCAGAAGCGACTTTGACGCCGGAACAACATCTGCTGCAGCAGCGTGACCAGCAATGGCAGGATTGGCAGAAAGCGGATAAAAAGGCGGATGACGCGTTTAATAAACTGCCATTCGACGATGCGACCAAGAAGAAACATAACGAAGAAGAAACATCCGCGTTGGATGCCTGGATGGCCTATAATGAAGCGGCCAAAGATCCGAGCAAATCGCAGAAAGATCGCGATGCGCTCTTCGAGAAAGCGCTCGAAGACAGTGCGATACTCAGCAAGGATGACCATGCTGCCCTCGAGCAAATGAAAAAAGACCATCCGGAATTGCGTTCAGCGATCGAAGATGCGGAAGCCAAACTCGCTGAGCGGGATAAGGCGCTGACTAAATATAACGAAGCCGATCAGAAGGTGCAAGCCGCGGACCAAAAGGCGCAAGCTGTGAATCAAGTGGCGCAGACTGCCATCGTTGCAAAAATTGAAGTCAAAAAGGAAACGGATACACTTTTGGCTGATTTACTTGCTGCCCCAGATTCTAGCACTACTGCTGTTACTAATGTCAGCACATCGCCAACAGCTGGTTTTAGCCATGCGGATGTTGCGCAAGCCGGTCCTGCACCCAGCTTCCCTACCAAGCCAGTGGTTTCAACGGAACCTACCCGCACTGTGTAGGAGAGTGGAGCTTACGCCGCTTTACCTATCACCCGCGATGCTTTGCCGGAAGCCGGCAATAGCTCCGTCGCTTGATGCAAGGTAATATTTGGCAAATGACCCGCATGTTTCGCTGCAGAAGACAAAATGTCGGTCGGAGAGGAATAAATATAGCTGCTTGGATTCGCCGCCATTGACGGAGAGGTGCTTACTGTCGCCAACAGATCTCCATATTTATCACTCAGCTCTTTATAAGGGCAGGTTGGCACTACATTCTGGTCCCTGTTAAATGCTTGCACCATGTCAACCGCGTCCTTACGGATTTCCTGCACGATATCTTCGCGGCCTGCACGTGTCGCTTCGGTCATCAAAGGTTTCAATTGCAGCAAACAAGCATTCACTTGCTGATTATTGGCCGTTTGCTGGTGTGCTTGTGTTATGGTGGTTGTGGCAGTAGCGATCTGCTGCTGGTCTTGCTGGAGTTGCTGCTGCTTTCTAGCCGTAGCTTCGTCGATCTGCTTCACAATGGGATCTTGCGAGCTTTGCGAATCTTGTGCCATGGGGGCCTCCTTCGGTGCGGTGTTTATTGGCTTTTGTGTAACGTTCGGTGTATGCGTGGTTGCGTGTTTTACAGTATGTTTCGGATGTGGCTTCGTGTGCGGTTGCGTCATGGGATCGTCTCCCTTCTTATGAATGAATATGCCACTTAATAACGTCAGTTTGATGACATGTGTGTGACAGTTTTGTGAAGATTTTTAGCGGATTGAAAAATAATCACTAATAGCCGCCAACCCGCGTGAATAAGCCTGAATAGGGACGAATAAGCTCGAATCGCGGCCTATTCACTCCAATGCGCCCGCGCGCCGCGCAAAACGCCCCAATTCCGCCCGAAATCGGTCAATCCGGGGCATTGCAGCAAATCGCTTTACAAGCGGGCGGCAATCATTATGGTGGCAGCCGTTTCGCGGGCGGTTAGCTCAGTTGGTTAGAGCGCTACCTTGACATGGTAGAGGTCGGAGGTTCGAGTCCTCTACCGCCCACCAGCCCTTCATTCGCGACTGTTCGCCAAAGGCCAGGAAATCCAGACAATGACTCATAAAAATAGGATTCCCCGTTCGTGGCGGTTCATGGTTGTGCGTTGACAGTCGGGGGTAAGTGGGGGTAGGTTTCGGGGTAACTACCACCAACCGCTTCCGAAGTTACCCCCATGCCCCTTACCCACGTCGCTATCAAAAATGCCCCAGTACAGGCAAAGCCCTTCAAAATGGCTGACGGCGGAGGGTTGTTCTTGTTGGTGCAGCCTAATGGATGCAAGTGGTGGCGTTATAAATATCGTTTCGCAGGCAAGGAGAAGTTGCTTGCCCTCGGTGCCTACCCCGAGGTCAGTTTAGCGGACGCGCGTGAACGCCATGATCAGGCGCGCAAGGTACTTGCAGCAGGCCGTGATCCCGGCGAGGCAAAAAAAGCAGCGAAGCGTCAGGCTATCATCCGCCATGAAAATAACTTTGAAGCCATCGCCCGCGAATGGCACGGCAAACGTAGCCATACATGGACAGAGAAATACGCGCTAAGCTCCCTGCGCCGTCTTCAAGCGGATGTATTCTCAAAAATTGGTGAGCGCCCGATTGCTGAAATCACTACGGCGGAGATGTTGGATGTTCTACGCTTGATTGAGCGCCGTGGTGCACACGATCTCGCGCATCGAGTGCAGCAGCTATGCGGGCAGATATTCACTTATGCGATTGTGACTGGGCGAGCGGAACGCAATCCGGTGAACGATTTGCGCGGCGCACTTACCCCCGTAGTGAAAAAACATAATGCCTATCTGCGCGCTGATCAATTACCCGAGTTTCTGAAAAAAATGGCGGATTATGATAACCCGCAAACGCGCCTCGCCATGAAATTCCTATTGTTGACGTTCGTGCGCACTGGCGAGCTGCGCGGGGCCTTGTGGTCGGAGTTCGATATAAAGAAAGCCGAGTGGCGCATCCCGGCCGAGCGTATGAAGATGCGCGATCCCCATATCGTACCGCTCTCCAAACAAGCGCTCGCGGTACTTGAAGAATTGAAGCCCATCTCGGGCCATTGGGAGTATGTGTTTCCCAACCAACATAAGCCGCGCGGCCAAATGTCCGAAAACACGATTCTCTACGCGCTATATCGCATGGGCTATCATAGCAAGCTCACGGGGCATGGCTTTCGCGGTACGGCTAGTACTATCCTTAATGAACATGGCTTCGCACCTGATGTGATCGAGCGCCAACTCGCGCATGCCGAACGCAACGGGGTGCGCAAAGCATATAATCATGCGCAATACCTGCCTGAGCGCCGGAAGATGATGCAATGGTGGGCAGATTATTTGGATGGGATTCAGAAATGAAGAAAAAAGATATCCTGACAAGCACAGAGTATTTGGCTTGGTTGCATGTGGAATGCAGTCCAGATGATCCCTACTACGACGAATGGAAAATTAGCAGGCAAAAAAGGCTAAAGATGGAGGCTGATATAGTATCCGTAATTCAGCCAGTGCAAACAGCACTTAAGCAATCAGACGAAATGGCCAATTCCTTATTGGGTTTAGCGAAAAAAGGAACTGTAGAAGATTTTTTTAATTTGCCCCCAATGCCTGCCATTGTCGCACTTTCATTAATTGCAAAGACGAATGAAGAAATTGCTAAAAGAGCTCGGCAAATGCTTTCTGAACGGCAATCGGCAATTGCAAAGAAACCTCGACCAGGTGGAAGAAATTCCGCAAGAGATGAAATGAAACTTTACTGGGATGAATGGCAGAAGAACCCCGGGTTATATAAAGATAAGTCTAGCTTTATCCGAGCCATGACCAGAAAGATAAAATCAGACTTCTCGCAGGGCGCTGCCTACAAATGGTTAGATATTTGGGAATTGGAAAAAATTCATCCTAACCGGTTAAGTTGAAAACCTAACCGGCTCATCCGAGTGCAATATAAAAATTCCTGCTTCAAAACTCTATTCATGCGCACCACGTATCAGGGTGAGCAATCATGAATGGAGGTAACTATGCAGGATGGTATTGGCCTAAAACCAATCACAGTAACGATTCCCACGGCCCTTTCTCTTAGCGGGATTGGTCGCACAAAATTCTATGAACTGATTCACGAAGGCAAAATAAAAACTGTCATTGTTGGGCGGCGACGGCTTGTCATATTTTCGTCCTTGGAAGAGTTAGCTCGTGCATAGTTCGGCGGCAGATATTGCTCATGCACTTGGTGGTAAAAAAAATGAGCGGGGTTGGCTGGTAAAATGTCCGGCCCATGATGATCAAAATCCTTCGCTAAGCATTACCGATGGGAAGAGCGGAAAGCTGTTGGTGAAATGTTGGGCAGGATGTGATGCGCGCGACGTTCTAAGGGCATTGCGAAAGCAAGGGATGCTTGCAAATAAAGAAACGACATATGGGAAGAAATATCCTGCTAAAGAGAAAAATCGTGATCCCGGTCAGGATGCTGCTCGCATCGAGGTAGCGCTAGGCATATGGCGCGAAGCGCAGCCTGTTGCTGGTACTTATGCTGAAATGTATCTGCGTGGTCGTGGGATCACGGTGCCTCCGCCACCAAGTTTACGCTATCATCCTGCCCTAAAGCATTGTGAAGGGGAATGCTGGCCGTGTATGGTCGCATTAGTGCAGCGAGTTGATCGCCAACCTATAGGCATTCATCGAACATTCATTGCTCAGGATGGCGCTCGGAAGGCACCTGTATCGCCAGATAAGATGATGCTTGGCCCTTGTCGTGGTGGTGCCGTTCGGTTCGCTCCTGCAAGTGAAATACTTATGGTTGGCGAGGGTATCGAAACGTGCCTTACGGTGATGCAAGCGACCGGTTTGCCAACGTGGGTCGCGTTATCGACATCTGGTCTACGCGCTCTCGATTTACCCGCCATTGTACGCGAAATTACTGTGCTGGCTGACAATGACGATCCTGGCGAGCAGGCGGCAAAAACTGCAGCATTACGATGGACACGAGAAGGTCGTAGTGTGCGAATTGCGCGCTCGCCACGCGGAAAGGATTTCAATGATATGTTGCGCAGCCATGTTGCTGGAGATGCAGTATGAGCGAGAATCCTGAAGCTGACATCAGTATTGCAATCCATAATGCAGAGAAAGTTTATGATGATGCTGTGCCACCGGAATTCTCGGATGTTGCACTGGCGCTCCGCCTTGTAAAACAACATGGGCATAAGCTGAGGCATGTTGCAGCTTGGGGAAAATGGTTGATTTGGAATGATAAATATTGGCGGCGTGATAGCACTCTTGAGGTGTTCGATCTCGCGCGTGGTATTTGTCGCATTGCTGCCGCAGAATGTAACGAGCCTCATACAGCGAAACGTATTGCCAGTGCCCAGACTATTGCTGCGGTAGAAAAAATAGCGAAGGCAGATCGAAGCGTTGCAGCTACTATCGACCAATGGGATGCTGATCCATGGCTATTGAATACGCCTGGTGGCGTAGTGGATTTGCGTACGGGCATCGTACGTCAGCATAACACTCATGACTACATGACAAAAATTACCAGTATTGCACCAGATGGAGAATGTCCGACATGGGTAGAATTTTTAAATAAAGTAACTGGCGGAAATAATGATTTGATAGAATATCTTCGCCGCAAAGCAGGATATTGCCTAACCGGTAGTGTAAAGGAGCAGGATCTCGATTTTTTCTATGGTACGGGGGGCAATGGCAAAGGGCTTTTTCTGAATACGATAACGGGCATTATGAATAGCTATGCTGCTGTAGCTAATATGGACACTTTTGTAGCCAGCCAGAATGAAAAACATCCAACTGATCTTGCTATGCTGCATGGCGCACGCTTAGT
>Ga0206934_1070_pt1 | contig 31014 bp, 19 predicted proteins | sample Alteio_BWOrgHeat_16_FD_152932 | JGI IMG/M metagenome (GOLD analysis project Ga0206934, IMG submission 152932) | Enriched cells from forest soil in Barre Woods Harvard Forest LTER site, Petersham, Massachusetts, United States -... | ecosystem: Environmental > Terrestrial > Soil > Temperate forest >...
ACGGAACAGCTGTCAAATTGAGTGTTGCGGTTGTAGCTCCTGAATACACACCACCTGATACATTATTGAACGTCAACCCACCGTCTGTACTCACTTGCCATTGATAGGTAGGGTTAGTAGTAACACCTGCATTCACCGAAAAGCTTGTATTACCGTTTTCACAAATTAATGCGCTGACAGGCTCGCCTGTGATCTGTGGCAAATTTTGAACAACTAACGTAGCAACATTGGACGATGCCGGCGGAGGGCATGAACCCGTTACTATCAATTGGTATTGTTTGCCATTGATTAACGCATCGATGTTTGAAATGAGTAAACTATTGGTGTTGCTTCCAGAGAAAACTGCTACACTTCCACCCGGAGGAGCCGGAGGAAGCGATGTGGCAACATCAAGCCACTGATAGGACAATCCGGTGCCAGCTGCTGAAGTAGTCAACAAAACATTTGACCCAGCACACGAAGTTGTGGTTGCCGGGAGTGGCGTTATAATAGCAGGAGCCGATTGGACATGCAATGTTGCACCTGCACTAAATGCGGGTGGAGCACACGTGCCCGTTACTTTCATTCGATATTTAAAACCGTCAAGTGCAATACTCACCGGAGCGATCGACAAATTCTGAGTTGTAAAATTTGAATAAGGAGCACCTGATATATCGGCAAAGCCCGTTCCATTATCGACTTGCCATTGTAAGGATGTTCCTGTTCCTGAAGCTGTGACACTAAATAGCACTCCACCGCCACCAGCGCACACCGTTGAGTTGCTTGGGTCCGTAGTGGCAGGAATAGAATTTACTGTCAATGTAGCCGGAGAACTTGTGACAGGCGTAGTACAAGGTGATCCTGTAGAAGAAATTACTGCATGATATTTATAACCATTTGAAGCTGTCGTAGCCCCGATAATGTTTAGCGATGAAGTAGTTGCACCAATAATATCATTGTAAACAGTTCCTCCATCGGTGCTCAGCTGCCATTGATAGGTCAGATTATAACCCGATGCAACTACTGAGAAACTTGTATTGTTACCAGAGCAAACAGTCTGGTCAGCGGGCTGTGTACCAATAGAAATTGGATCAAAGACTTGTACTGTAACATTATCCGAAGAAGAACATCCACTGGCGTCGGTGGCCGTGAGCGTATAAGTCGAAGTTGTTGGTGGATTGGCGGTAGGATTAGCAATCGATGGATCAGATAAATTTGTGGCTGGTGACCATGAATAGGTGTATGTCCCACTTCCGCCAGTTGCCGAGCCATTCAATGTGACAGCTGGACTTCCATTGCAATACTGAACTGTCGGTCCGCCAGCGTTTGTTATTACCTGAATAGAACTTACATCACCGTAATCGGCACCTGCCCAAGTGGTGGTAGCATTCGACGTACCTGATGGATCTGTAGTCAAATTACCAGACGATGCAGTAGTCACGGCCTTCACACGAACACCAGAGATTATGAATTGATCGAGACCATTTCCAGCACCTGCATCATTGTAAGTAATGATAATTTGGGAACTGGTAATCGTAACGTTAGTAATGGTAACATCAGGACCCGAGGGAGGTGAAACAGTGCCTGTATTTGGTTCGAATTGAAAATTGCTATTAGTTAACCCAACAACAAACGTAATCCCCGTTGTTGCCCCAGCGGCCAGATCAGTTGGTGTGGTTTCAGTGATCGTTATGTTCGTGAGGCCAACATAAGCGTTGCCAACACAAAGATTGGTAAGCGGTGATGATTTGGTGATTGTCTGTGAAAATGCAGGAAAAAACGACAATAAAGCTATCGCTAATGAGCTTACAGGCAGTAATCTCATTAGAAACCGGAAAAGCGAATGTTGAGTAGAGTTCAACAAATTTTATATATCAATTTTATTTCAAAAGTAACCCTTCAATTTTACCTGTCACGGGCTCAATTTGCCCTGTGAATTAAGCTTTATCAATGCAATTTTATTTTGTTCAGGTGGATTTCCTAAATTCATCGTCCCCAAGATCATAATATGCCCATCCGGTAATTCGGCAACAGCTGCAGCATTATCCTCTCCATCACCGCCAAACTCAACAGGCCCCCATATTGGCGCAAGAGCATTATCCACTTTCATTAACAAAATATCACTTTTTGCAGAGGCCGTATTATATGTATTGACCAAAATAAAATTATACAGCGTCGACGAAAACGCTGTGGCGTACGGATTAGGGCCGCTTCCTAAATTATTTAAGAGAATCACATCCTGAAAAACGCCAGCGGCTGAAAGCGAAAAAGAAGTATCCGTGCTGTTGGTAATCGATGCCTTCAAACTGAAGCTTGTTGAGTTGGAAATTCCGACCAAAAGAAATCCGCCGATTGCTGCTGGCAAAGCATCTGTCAACGTTTTATCCAAGCCACTTCCTGCCTGTTCAAATTCAGAATAATCTCCATTATCAATCGCTACACCATTAGCGCCTAGCTTATATGCCCAATAATTAACCTGAGTTTTTCCTTGTCCCAGATAGGATGCATTGGTATAACCAAAAACGTAGAAAACACCCGAACTATGCTGAACTACAGTTGTTCCAGCATTGATCGATCCTGCACCATTAATTTCTGACCATACAGGTAATTTCTGCAATTGCTTATCTACTCGCAAATGCATTTCGTCCGACTGATTGATATTACCGGTAAGGTAGCCTTCAACAATAAACCCACCGTCACCAAGTTGAATAAGAGAATTTGAGTATTCGCTAAAAGCATTCACTGTGTTTGCAAATAGAAGCACACTGTCGACAGGCGTGCCATCCAAAGTATATCGGCTCAAAAGAACATCCATATTGGAACCGCTGAGCTTATTTGCCACTACTGCCAGCTTTCCATCTGATGTGACCAAAAAATCTTTCGCATCCATTTCCACATTACCAAAAGTTTTCTGCCATAGTAATTTTCCAAGAGCATCTGCTTTGGCGATGTATACTTGTGTTTTCGCGTCTTCCGATTTTTTAGAATTACCTAAAATGAAAAATGTACCATCTTTATTTACAATCAGGTCAACTGCTTCCTGATTGCCGTCGGCACCAAAATATTTTATAAAATATGAATTGTCTGGCAGCTTGATATTTGACGAGGTATCGCATCCCAGAATCGTAATCAAAAAAACAAAGCCAAGAATATACCGGATCATCTTTTGACTTTTTTAATGCCCAGTTTTTCCAAAAATCCTGCCACAGCCCTTTTCTTTTTGCGAGGGTTATAAAGTGGTTTTACAAATCCCAATGAAATCGAGAGGTTGTCTAATCTGAAATAGTCCGAAGCATATCCATACTTCGTTGCCAGAGGATCCATTTGGCCATTAGCTAATGAGTAACTGTTCTTCCCTAGATTGGTAAGTCCGACCATATAGCGAACATCCAAATAGAAAAAATTTATACCTACCTTATATTTAGCGCCTCCGCCAAGAACTATGGATCGATTGAAAAAATTTCTGTGATACGGTATTGTCACATCCGGACCTTGAGATACTTGCTGGGTTTTGGGGCTTGGTGAATTAAAGTCTGTGCCATTCAAAGACAACCTGGAAGCGATTAACAGATTAGCAGCCATACCTGCATATCCAAAGGGTCTTATCCTGCCTGAATCATACGAATACTTGATATAGACAGGAACATCAATCCAATCTTGCTTCTCAGTAGAAGTGAGCTGAGAGCTGTTGTCGCTGTTTGTTGTTTTAAAAGATTTGCGTGAATATCCCAAGCCGGCACTTACACTCCACCGTTCATTGATGTTCCAATCGATTCCTCCATCAATTTGATACCCGACTTTGAATGCATTGTTAATGTTGATGTTATTACTGTTTGTATTAATGTGGTAAATGGTTCGAGGTAAGGAAGTATTTATACCGATGCGAAAGTAGGGAGTAAAGATCGGCGTGGATGTGAATTTCTTGCTGAGGTAATAAACATCAATCGGATCGCGTCCGGGATTGGCTACATACTCAGGATCTGCTTTTAGCAATTGTAAATAACTGCTTTCGGCCGATGCCGGATCATCAAGCACAAGATAAACTTGCGTCAATAACAGATAAGCCCTAACCTTTTGTTCTTTTGAAAAACTTTTAAGACATGACTTAAGCAAATCGGGTAATCCATAAAACCGACCCGCTTCGAATTCGGCTGTGGCCTGATTGAGCGTTTGTTCACAGTCTGTAACTTGCCCGAAAGTAAATTGGGTGAGGCCTGCAAATAAAAACGCGAACCAAACAATGCGGGCCATCAGTAACTCTTTATTAATAAACTTTTACATGTTGTTTCATAACTCACCCCGTTACCCACATAAATATCCCACTCCTCAGGAGTCATATTTCTGGACAGTTTCGGACAAATCTGATCAGCAAGGGCTTTGGGATCAGTCGGCCATTGCCGTACTTCACCATCGTTGAAGGAAGCCAGGAGATAATCTGAATCTTTTGAAAAGGCTAAGTCCCAAACATAGCCGTTGTTATTGTCCATCACTATTGGTAAATCATCCACATGGTCTACTACCCACATCTGTAATTTGCGATCGAGGCCGGCACTGGCAAGGAGTGATCCATTGGGACTAAACTCCAGAGCAGAAATGCCTGCTTTATGACCAAGCAATTCTTTAGTTACTTTATGCGACTTGATGTCCATTAATTTTACAACACCTCTTTTTTCACTAATCGCTTCTACTCCATAGGCCACCAGCGGACGGTTGGGGTGAAATGCTACCGACAAAATGCGATTCGGCGCTTCATCAATCAATTCCTTATAGGTATAATCACGCAAGTCAACCAGAATCAATTTACCCGAAGGGGAAGCTCCAGCCATAAAATTTCCATCCTGACTTATCGCTATTGACTTGATCTCATAGGGCAAAGACAAAATCTTTTTGCTATTGCCCGTGACCTGATTAGTAAGCATCAGCGTGCGGTCTGTCGAGGAAGAAATAAATCCGGAATTATCCGGTAAGAACTTGATGTCTGTTACAAGACCAGTATGTCCTGTGACAATCGTTGGATTCTTGCCTGGAGTGCTTAAGTTATAAATTTCGATGTAACTGGAATCACTGCCATTAACCAGGTATTTGTCGTCTTTGCTCAATGCAAGCACACGGTTGGCATAATCATTTGCACTCAATTCCTTGTCTACTTTCTGATTTACGTAATCGCCCTGAAAAATCCGACCGTCATTACCCGTTGTATAAAAATTAGTTGATGCTTGTGACACTGCCAATGCAAACATTTTGCTTTTAAAGTTGCCCGGCATCTTGATGGTATTGTAATTAGCTCCCGACAGTTTCGTCAGGGCGTAGTAAAGCCCGCGATATACATAAGGGTCGTATTTTTTTCCGCCAAACTGAGTATGGAATAAGTAACCCTGCATCGCGGTACTGCCGGCAAGCTCTTTATCGTCTATACCTTCAGATTTTGCTTCTAACGACTGCGCGATGGACAACATCAAACGCGCATTTGATTCTTTGAAGTTTGTCTCAGCTCTGTCAAATTCATTTGTAGCGCGGTCGCGGGCAATACGTGCACTATCGCGCTGCACGCGGGCATCCGTAAAGTTCACCTCAGCTACTTTTCTCAGGCTGTCGGCCTGCAAAAACAAGGTCCGCAACTGATCATTGGTTTGCGCCAACTGATCTCGTTGCTTCTCTATCTCGGTTTGTTTGGCAGTAATCTCCAGTGTTTTCTTTTCCGCAATATCCCGTTGAATTTGTGCCTCACGGCTGGCTGCTTCGGCTTTATCCTTTTGGGCTATTGCATCGGCCGCCGCATTCTCGGCATTGATTCTGTTAATCAATCCAAAAAAGAAAAACGCGATAGCTACTAATAAGAAAAGTGCAAGAATAATATTGGTGGCACGGGCTCTGCGCAGCATTCTGCGCTGCAACATCTCCTGATTCTTTAATTCCGCTTCATACGTGATACGGCTGGTATCCAGGAAGACTATAGCTCTTTCGAAGGCAATGTCATAGCGCTGAGCCCAGGCTCGGGTTGGTCTTTGTTTTTTCTGCCAGTTGAGTGCCAGCTGCAAATCGGGCGGACGCCACAAACCTGTACGGCCGATCTGATACATGGCAGCCGCGTCGGAAACGCGCTTATACATTTGAGCCGATTCCGATTCTTCTTCAACCCAGGTGGAGAGCCTTGTCCAGATGCGCATCAAACTTTCGTGAGAAAGTTCTATGGTCGTATCACCAGCCAAATGAACATGCGACCCTGGCATGAGAAAGGAACGGCCAGGTTTCCTGAAATTATCAATTACCCGGATTACTTCATTTTCCTGAGCATCGGCCAGCTCAGCGATGAGACTAACCTTGGCGGGCCTTCGCATACCCTGATCCTGTACTTTTTCAGTGATTGTCTTGAAAAGCGTTTCTGCGATTTCTTTTTCGCGCGTATTTAATTCTTCAAAAGCTTCATTGGCGTGTAGCGAAAGAGCCTGACTAATTTTACCAATGGAGTTATAATGCCGCAGGTCTAGAGATTCACCAGGGTCATGGTTACCTACCCAATACTCCCACGTACGCATCATGGCGTGCTGTAAAATCGGCAGTTGATCCTGATTGTCGCCAATGTCATTCAGCAAGCGTTTCAACAGGCGTGATGTAATTTTCCCGCCGCTCACCGCCACCGGACCTTCAATCGCCATCCGCTTTTGATCCCGTGTCATTTGCGGCACCAGATAGTTGCTGGTGTTGATCATGTCGGTAAGTCCGTGGAAGGAAGCGCAATCACCGATAAAGTCAGACCGCATATTCAATGCGACATATACGGGTACTCTCGTCTGCTGAACTGCGTTGAGTATTAGGTTTACATAAGCTGTAGCCTCGTTCACTACTTCCTCATTGTTGGTATCTGAAAAGCGGAATAGCTCTTCAAACTGATCAATAAGAAAAAAGACGTTTTCGTTCTCGTCTTGCTGAATGTACCGTGCTATTTCAACCAAGCCATTAGGCCCGCTGTGAAGCACAGAATTAATAATTGCTCGGTGAATGTGCCTGTCATCTTCTTCAATACGGCCCAGTTGGCTAAGCGAAGCAAGAATAGATTCAGTAAGGTTATTAATGGGCGAATTTCCGGGACGTGCTGTAAGGATTTTCCAGAAGGGGCCGGTTTGCGTCGTGAAACCGCCATAAAGTACGGGAAGAAGCCCGCAAAACATCAAACTCGACTTACCGCTGCCCGAATAGCCCATCACTGTGACTGAGCGATGCTGCGAAAGTTTTAGCAATATATCATCCACCTGACCTTCGCGACCAAAAAAGAGATAACACTCTTCCATGGTAAACGGACGAAGCCCCGGAAATGGATTAGTCCCGATCTTGTCGTCTGAAAACAAGTCTTCGGGAGCTGATTCATCCATCATGCCAACCTTGACAGGTGAATTAAGCATTTCTTATCGAGTACAATATTTATCAAAAAAACGAAAGTTGAAGGAGATCAACCCTAGTCTTCCAGTTAAAAAATCAAAGATAGAACCTTATCCTACGTCAAAAAATGTAAAATTTAGGGAATTTCAAACAAATTGCAAAAACTTGTCGGTCAACTTCACATTATCCGACAGCAATTCGTAAAACTGATCTTTGTTGATTTTAAGCAAAATCGTCTCCTCCTTGGCCACCAAAAGGTTGGTATTTATAAAGCCGGGAGCCGATAGCATCTCCCCTACAAACTGTCCTTTTCCAAAATCACGTACATACCGGCTTTTTTCATAATACTGCACTGATCCATTATAAATGATGAAAAAATCGTTGTTCAGTCTCTCATCCACGGATAAAAATTCATCCGCTTTTAATTTCTGTTCCCTTGCAATATCGGCCAAGTACGAAAGCGTGAGACCCGGGATGCCATAGAAAACACTAATATTTTGAAAAAACGCTGCTTTCTCGTAAAGCATCAGTTTATTATCCTGATGGTCTTTTAATACAGCCCTATCAAGCCAGCGCGAGTGATCTTCATCAAGCCTGCGGGAGTTTACTTCATAAAGACGCGGGTCAATTTGATGCAAGGCCCAGCCTGCGATCTCGCGGATCAGCCTGTCGGGGTTGAAAAGCTGAGCAATCAGGTCTAGAGTAAATTCAGATATCTTCTGCATGCCAATCTGATGAATTACAGTGGCTCTTGTCCAGCGATTGGTCTGCGTAAAGTCACGGTTGATCAAAAATTTGAGCACCAGCTTTTCGTCAAGATTTACCCGAGGATAAAAGACTTCCAGCCTGTTGATTTTTTCGCTGTCACTGATTTCGTCCAATACCGGAATAACACGAATCTTTAATTGCTCAGAAAGGAACACATCAAGCAATTCCACCGCATAGGTAGTACCTTCAGATGTACCGCTCTCAATATTCTCCTTCACCAATTGTATTGACCTTGTATCGTACAACATGGCCAGCAGCATATAGATGTGCTCAATATCGTGGTTGATCTCTTCGCGTAATGATGCTCGTACTTGCGAGCTGCGCTGATCTTCGCCCAACTCCCTAATGGCGTTCAGGTTCCAAGCTAAATCAGCAATATCAGTCTCAATTGCATATTTGATACGGGTGATCTGAGCAATACCAGCTTTAAAGCCGCATTCGCCAAGGGATAACAACACTTGCGAAACAATACCTTTGTCGGGATAGTCGATTTTACCCCACAACAAGTCCTTAGCACGCTGTCCGCCAATGCGACCCAATACCTGAATGATGCGCATCATCGTTTGGGTATTTTGCCCCAACCGGTAGAAGCCACTATCAAGATAACTTAGCGCCTGGCCGCCCATCAATGTAAGTGAGTTCATTGCCAGGTTGGAATATTGCGGATTGTTGAGGTTATCAATTACCGCATTGATAACTTCACCATTAAATCTTTTGGAAGCTGTAGCCAAAGCAGTTCTTCGCACTTTGGGGTCAGATTCGTATAACAGTTCCACCAGAAAAGAGATGTTCTCTTCGGAAGAAGAGTGCAGTAAAAGTTCGGCTGCATATTGCCTATCTCCTACTTGAGCAGAACGAGCCAGTTTTTGAATTCTGAACTTGGTAATCTCACCGCCACTCTTCAGTATTTGCTCTATATCTATAGTCGATAAAATATTTTTTCCTTCACCGCTTACCCTGGACTTATCCAACCGAATCACATAGTTTTCAGAAACGGAAAGCCCTTTCATCTCATTCATTCTGCGCTGAGCATAATCCTGAGCTTCTTCCTGCCCGTTCTTCATTAGTGAATTGACCCACACACCAACACGTGATGGATTTAGTTTTTCCAAAAGCTTAAAAGAAAAAACTGCTTTGGAAGTTTTAGAGTCTGTCAATCGTTCTTCAAGAGTGGACGTAATTTGAGCAAAACCAATCTCTAACTTATCCTGATGAAATTCAGAGCTCTCGAGCTTGGATCGGATCTTATTTTTATAGCCGCCATAAAGGTTGCGCGCGAGCAGCATATATACAGCACCTAGACCTAAGATTATTGGTGGTATCCATGATATTTTAAAAAAGACCAATAAGCCAAAAAGAAATACCAAAAGGCCGGCAATAAATCTGCCTGACTCGTTGATCACACCTTCAATTTTAGATTGGATACCAAATCGATAACGCCCGTCCAGAGGTATAAACAATAGCTTATACACCGGGTTTTCGAGTGACTCGCGTAGTGTGCCGTTGAAAAGGCGGGTCAATGCAATGAATAAAAAGAAGAAGACATAAGCCTGTGGACTTGTCTGAAGAGAATATCCGAAAAACGAACTTGTGATAAACGAACCAAATGCAAAAATACAGGTGACAATCGGCAGGATGATCAGCGAAACGCGAATGCCGTAAGTGCCCAGGATGCGGTCATTCACAAATGTCTGCATGATCAAACTCAGCAAATAAATCGTTCCGTTGAAATAGGCCAGAAAGTTTGTCAAGTCGCGCTGAACCGGGTATTGCTGGTTGAGCAATGTCTGAAACGAGTATTGGTTAAAAATAAAAGTAACCATTGAAACTATCAGGAACCAAGCCAGCAAAACGATGTATTTGTCCTGAAACATCCTTCCGAATCCGGTCTCATATCTTATGGTATTGTCAAATTCCTTAGGATCGTTTTTGGTCAATTTAAACCGGGATGCAATGATGATGATGAATATGAGTGATATGATAATACTGATGTTGCACACAATCAGGTAATCTGCTGTATTCTTAAAAAGAAAGGCGGTAAAGGGAATAAAAAAATTGGCAAGGATAATTGCCACTAGCTGTCCAGTATCAATCCAACCAATGATTCGCTTGGACTGTTTGAAATTAAAAAGCCTCCCGAAAATCCCCCAATAGCAAAGCAACAAAACTGCAGTAACCGGCCCCGTAAGGCAATACATCAGAAAAAGAACTTTGTTGTGCAGTGCAGGGTCGCCAAATCGATACAAATAGTAAACGAGTGAAGTAATCAGCACAATCATAGCCATACTGGCAATGGTGAGTGACACAAACTTCACTCGGTTTTGAAAAAACGAAAAGACCACCGTAGAAGCAATACCCAAAACACCAGAAGCCAGAAAGGCCTGGTTGATGTGGCTGCTCATCTGGTTAAGAAAAAGCGATTCTGCCGTTACCTGAAAAGTGGCGATATAAGTACCAAAGAAAAAACCGGTGGCCAACATCAGGGCAACCTGGCCGCGCTCATCTGCATTTGGGCTTAAAAAACTTAAAACGCTCTTTTTCACAACATGAAATTATAACTTAACAACAGAAAAGAAAAATCGCCCTTTATTTTTAGCACAATGACAGGGCCATTTACAATCGTTGCAGCCTGCGAAATACTGGCAACGGTTGCGTAAATATTTACTCATAGCCATTTCGTTCAGGCGGCTGCCGGTGTTATCTTTGAAATAAAAAAGTATGGCAAAAGCAATTACCAAACCTGCAAAAGCACCGGTTAAAAAGACTGTTAAAGCAAGCGCACCGGCAATTGTCAAAACCGCCGAAGGCATCCTGAGCAAACTGAAAGCGTTGAACATTGAACATCAACTTCAGGCCGATATTGCCTGGTGCCTTGGCAGCTATAGTCACGATCATAATCCTGTAGGTTTGTATGATGTTGCCTCTCGGGCACTTAAGGTTTTCAAAGCTGAGCTCGCAAAGAAGACTAAAGGCGTTACTGCCAAATTGGTCACAGATATTGAAAACACGCTTGCAACAAAATAACTCTTTGGTCAAATCATGTGGGTGACGTTGTCTAGCTTGCCCTCATATTTCTGACATTCAATTCCAAACGTTCTTAGGAAATCAACGCCTTCGTCTGAGGCAAGACCTTTGTATTCGGCATACGAGTTGAAATAAATCACGCGGTTGATACCCATGCTGTAAATAATTCGCGCACAAGCTAAACAAGGCGAAAGCGTAACATATAAAGTTGCTCCATCGACTGATGTTTTGTTTTTTACGGCATAAAGAATTGCATTTTGCTCGGCATGAATAGCCAATGAGCAACTTCCTTTCGAGTCGCGCGGGCAGCCGTTCTGCGGCCACAATTCATCACAATTATGTGTGCCACTGGGCGGGCCATTATAGCCAATAGAAATAATGCGGGTATCCTTGGTAAGCACAGCACCAACATGGCGCCTGATGCAATGCGAGCGCTTGGCCAGATTAACAGCCAACTCCATATATATATCATCAAAGGCCGGGCGTGGATCCATCAAAATAGTGGTAAAGCTGATTGGCAAAAATACTGAATGAATTCAATTTCCTATCTTCGCTTTAAAATGTTGGCCGCATGAAGGTTTTGTTCCAGTCTGTTTTGTTGACTGTCATTTTTTCAACGTATTCCTTTTCACAAGAGACAGCCAAGCCAAGGCTGAGTCCACTGGCACTAGCCACTGCACACTACAAAGACACCTATTTAAAGATTGTTTATTCGCAGCCGCAAAAACATGCGCGCGAAGTTTTTGGCAAACTCGTGCCTTATGATCAGGTATGGCGAACCGGTGCAAATGAGGCAACTGAAATCACCCTCACAAAAGAGATTTTAATTAACGGAACGACTCTTAAAGCTGGAACCTATTCCTTGTTTATAATTCCAGGCAAGGAAAAATGGACAGTTATTGTCAATAGCGACTTGGGCTTGTGGGGATCTTACAATTACAATCAAAAAACAGATGTGTTGCGATTCGATGTACCTGCAAAATTAATAGCCGACAATGTCGTTTATGAGGCATTCACAATTCGCATTGACCAAAGAACGGACACGGCAGAAGTATTTTTCCTTTGGGACAAAACCCAGATAGATTTCCCCATCCAATTTATAGAACCCAAGCCATGACTAAGATTTTAGCCGGATTGCTTTTTTTGTTCTCCTTTTTAACCGCTGCCGGTCAGGACATCTCTGAACTCCCGCGCAGAAACGGATTTAAAGACATTAAGCTTGGGAGTCCGGTAGACAGTGTGAAAGGCGCATCATTCAAAAAAGACTTTACAGAACTGAAAGAGTTTGAGGCAAAACTTTATGAAGTGAAGAATCCGACATACGAAAAAATAGGCGAAGCGGAGGTGAATGGTGTCGAGCTTAAGGTTTATAAAGGATTGATATACGAAATCATTGTTACTACACCCAAAGACCCGCGGATAATGCGGGCATTGGAAAAACTGTATGGCAAAGCTACGTATAGCATCCGCACCGAAGCATATTACTGGCGTGTGCCAGAGCAGATATCTCTAGTGTACAAAGGCAACCGCAAAGAAGTAACGCTTACTTATCATTCCTACCCGCTCGTTAAAAAGATGTATGCCGACAAGAAGAAAAAACTTGAGCAAATCGCTGAAGATTTTTAGAGACTAGTTGTTTGTTTTTACTTGCCATCTACAATTTCTGTAATCGGCTGACCTGTACAGCCGCTAGGGAATTTTATCTTCAGCAACACCGAAAGCGTTGGAGCAACGTCTGTAATTGCGTGGTAGGTTGCTGAACTTCCTTTGCGAATGCCTTTACCAAAAAATAAGACAGGCACATTAGTATCATAGGTATATGAAGAGCCATGCGTTGTTCCCTGGGCACCGCCACCACTCACCCAGCCTGGCTCCAGTTCATAGGCAATATCACCACTACGTTTGTGATTGTATCCACGCACAATCATACCTTTGACACCCGTAGCGTTGTAACTCCCCTGCTTTAAAACACTTTTGGTATACACTTGCGCTACTCCCTCTTTTGATTGAATATAATTCAAGGCGAGGTCGGAGGCAATTAACAGATCAATGCCTGAGCTTCTTGGGTCTCCAATAAATAGATCCTGATTGAAGAACACCTGGTTATTAGCAACAGCTTCTACCAATGTTCTATTGGGGAAATACTTTTGAAGGTATCCATTCAATTCGTCTTTCATTGTTTTGGAGTCAGTAAAATTTCCTCCTGGTATACGGTTGTCTTTCAGAGACTGAGGTACCTCTACTACGGCATGATCAGCTGTGAGAAACACGATGTATTTATCTTTTCCCACCTCACTGTCGAGCTTGGCCAATAAGTCTTCAATGTTTTTATCAAGTCGGATGTACGTGTCTTCAATTTCTACAGAGTTCGGTCCAACTCCATGACCAATCAGGTCCGGGCAGGAGTATGATAATGTAAGGAAATCAGTTTGCTCGCCTTTTCCCAAAGCTTCGCCCTTTAGTGCCGCACCAACAAATGCTGTAAGCAAGTCATCGCCCATTGGCGTGTGCGAAAGCAAATCATAGCCGCCGTTATCTGCTTTTAGCATTTTTAGATCGTAAGGAAACACTGGTTTGTCTTTGCCTTTCAGTTTTCTTTCATAAGGCGAATCATCCGGCCCGCTCTCGGTGTATTGCTCTATCGGATAATAGGTTTTCCATTCCTTGTCGAGATAACCATCACTTAACTTAAGCGCATTGAAATTATCAACCCAGGCAGGCAACGCAGACAAGTAATAAGTACTTGAAATAAATTTTCCTGTTTTGGCATCATACCAAAATGCAGCATCGGCCATGTGGCCAGCCGGAAGCACTGCGCCACGATCTTTGATTGAAATACCAATCACTTTTGATTTTTTCTGAGATGATAGCTTTAGTTCATCCGTGATAGTAGTGGACAGCAATCGCCAAGGGCTTACGTCACCATTTCCATCAACACTGCCGACCGGTTTTTGCCGGTCATCCTCCACACAATTCACTTCTTTCTTTGAGTTTTTATCCCACCAGTCGTTTCCAATAATGCCATGAATAGCTGGAGTAGATCCCGTGAAAACGGATGCATGGCCCGGTCCTGTAAAGGTCGGTACATAGTTATAGTGTGCGTTGGTAAGCATGAAGCCATCGTTCATCAGCCGCTTGAATCCGTTCTCGCCAAACTTTTTTTGAAACCGATACAAATATTCCTGCCGCATCTGGTCTACTACAATTCCTACTACCAGTTTCGGTCTGTCCTGACCAAAAGACAAAAATACCATTGTCAAACCAAGACAAGTCAGTAAAATTCCTTTCATTTTCATAAAAAATATTCCGGTTCAATTACCTAAAAAAATCCATAATTTCGGCTGAAGCAATATTAAAGTTATATGAACGGCAAATGAATTAATCTCCTTGGCAAACAATCTTAGCAAATTCACTTTCTTCATAAACCTGCTTGCGTAATAGTTTGCCATGACGGTCATAATAAATCACTACTACAATCTCTGCTTCTTCCACTTCTTTTGAAGTAAAAAAAAGAGGCTCATCAGCACTGCCTATATTCTCCACCGATGAAAAGGCCGGTGAAATTATTACTCCCTGAATAGTACTAATAGCACCGTAATAATTTTCCTGTTGTATAATGGCTAATTTTTCTTCGGGTCTGTCTTTGAGCAAATGAAAATTCTTTATGTGTGCCAGTATCTTTTTTTGTTGCCTGAAATCGATCAGGCTCCATTCAAACCCTAGTCTTGCCCAGATTACATTTTTTGTCCATGGCTGTATTTCGTCAAATTCAAATTTTCCGATTGGCATCGTGTTCCAATCCATTAGTCCGTAAAATCCATTTTTGAATACAATCAGTATTGTACTATCGAGTTGTAAAATATTTCGTTCAAACTCTGGCTTAATCAACTTACCTGACTTAAGATCGTACAGTCCGAATTTTTTATTCTTCAACAGAGAAAGTTGTTGATAATTATTAAGTAATAACTCATCGTATTCTGGCAAAAGTAACGGCTTACCTGATTTATTAACCAGTCCCTTTTTATTCTTTTTCGTTACGATAAAGTGATCCTCAAATAAGGATTCAATTTTATCATAGTCTTCGCTAAATAATTTTTCACCGGTAGCAATACTAAAAATCGTTTTCCTGTTTTTTTGGTCAATTAAAAAATACCTTATGGAATCAGAAGCTTGGACAAAGTCGATTTTTAAATTTTTATGAAGTGAAAGTTGTGTAGCGGAGTTGACATGAATACGGACAGAATCACCCCGCCTTGCAAATGCAAGCCCCCGATCAAACCAAATGCTGTCCGTCTTATACTCGACTATTTTTTTTGAGTGAGTGTCAAACAATATTTCGCCTGAACCACCGGTTAATAGCAACCACTGCCTGTAGTATTTGTATTTTTTCCAAGGCATGTTTTCTATATCTGGTGAAAGGCCCGCAAAAACAAACTGATCATTTATTTTCCTAACAAGCCCGAAAGCTGTTTTGGCAAGTGACTGAGGGCCGAGGGGCACGATCCACTCCAGTCGTGAGTTCAAGATTCCTTCAAGGGAGCCGTTGCGAACCAAAAGCATATCATGATCAATCGCCCTAACGTCATCAAATACAAGAGTTTCGGGGAGCACATTACCGTCTGCTACACTCGCCAGTTGCTCGACGGTGCAGATCGTTTTCTTACCGTACTGATCAAGAACTACAACACCTTCAATCATTTGTATGGATTGCCACTTCGGACCAAGCAGCATACGGCCATTTAAAGCACAAAGACTCAAAAGATTATTTCTTTTGACAACCAAAAACCTGCCGCCAAGCACCCGGATATCTTGTGCACAATCTTTCAAAATTATTTTCCCAGACTTATGCAAAACATGAACACAACTGCTATCACCAAGTTTCAAAAATCCATAACCGATATTTTTAATAATAGCCGCGCTCGCCAACCATCTTCCGCTCCTGCTTATTAACCCGGCACTCGTCAGTAGGATATCGTCGGTGATAGATCCACACCGATAGCTTTCATCAATGTTGTCATATTGCGGTGCCAAAGTCTCAGTTCCGTTGATATCGATAAATCCGTACTTTCCATTTTTATAAACAGGAGCCCAAATTAGTTTATTTAGTTCGATTACTTTTTTTAACGAATCATTTAGTAAACGTGTAGGAATTTTTTCATCTGTTTCTCGGCGAATGTGGAATAAAATATTTCGGGCGTATGGCGAAAAGGAGCTGCTCGGGTATGTCTCGGTAAAATGTATAAAATCCTCAGGAGAGCCACTACTGGTAGTGATCTCAAAAATGTCTTTCTCGGCTTCCAATCTAAAAGGACTGGTGGGAAATTTTTTCAAAAAAGCCAGATAGCTGTTTAATTTTTTGTCGCGTGTGTATGTTTCAAATAATAATTTCTCCAGTCGGTCTCTGGCTTCTCTCGCTCGATTGGCTTTTGGATATTGCTTAATATAATTTTCAAAAGCCTGCGTGCTATTCACTTTCAGCGCATTCAAAAAGGCGACTTCGTCACGCAACTCTACAGCCATATTCCGTTGGCTTGCAAATTGGTATAGTCCCAGAAAATCATTGTACGACTTCTCAGAATTGATTTGTTTGGCCTCCTCAAAAGCAATGCTGTCAATTTTAGACAGAAGTGTAACAATTGATGTACTGTCTACCAAGTTGCGCTTTAACTTATCTTTTTGTTTGGCAGCAGTTGTATTAAAAGCTTTAACAGCACGGATACTATAATAATAAGCCGAGTCAACATGGCGGCTCGGGTTATTAAGATCCAAAAACCACCGGGCCACCAAAAGTTCTGCCTCAATATTGAGAGAATCTTTATGTAGGGCCTTCGACAGCAATTGTCGCGCATTTCCCCAGTTACCCAGAGCCATTCTTTTTTCAGCCTGCCGAACGGAGCTATTTTGAGCAAACCCGCAGCCCAATGGCAAAAGGAAAAATGCAATCCATAGCGTCTTATAAAAATTGGGAGGTAACATTAGTGTAAAAATAAACTTTCATCATGTGAAAAATCGGAATGCCGTTAATCAATTGATGTAAAATTGCTAATATTGCGCCCTGATTTTAGAGTTCGGGGTGTAGCGCAGCCCGGTTAGCGCATCACGTTAGGGACGTGGAGGTCGGATGTTCGAATCATCTCACCCCGACCAAGGGCTACAGTTGGCAGTCTGTTTTTTCGGTCCCGTAGTTCAATGGATAGAATAGAAGTTTCCTAAACTTTTGATGCAGGTTCGATTCCTGCCGGGACTACTCAACGCCACACAAACATAATGATAATCAATTTATTACATGTATACTGACTCCTAGGTCGAGGTATAGGTCGAGCTAGAGCTGGTTTTTCGATCAAGTTCCCCATAACTGACCGATGTTTGTTAAAAATCTTGCTTAGTGCGCCCTTACATACGGCAAATATTGCTCTATAAGGGAATCATTTTTCCTAAGGTCTCTTTCTAATATCTCCGATTAGCGTTCAAAGTCCAAGAGCTTCTTAGGTTCTACCTCAAGGCCTTCTGCAAGCGCTAGAATAGTGCTAAGCGTCGGGCTTCTTTCGCCCTTTTCAAAACGGATCACCTGGCTTCTAGCAATTTCACTTTTGAAGGCCAAAGCTTCTTGAGTGAGACCCTTAACCATACGGAGTCTCCTTAGATTCTTGCCGAATGCCTTAATGTACCGTTCGTCTCTGATTTTACCCACATTAGGCAACCTCGGCAAAGACCCGATTGAGTAGTGGAGCCAATTAGCTACATTTGGCGGAACTATTATATCTGTATTGCTTATAAATGCAGGTGAAACTCTATCATCATGAAAATAAATTTGCTTGTTTTAGCGTCATTGATTTCCTTTTACTGTAGAGCACAGTTTCCAGACATAACTGTTGTTAAGATTGGCGGTGACTCAGTCCAAGTAAAATTCAGGAGAGTAACGAGTGATTTTATTGCCACAAGTGGAGGCCGATTTTTAAGATCTGAAATCAATGAAATAATTTTCTTGAAGAAAAGTGGGCTATGGCTGGGAGATTTAAAGAAGATGATTGATAATAATTATAAGTTTTCTTTTATGGACACACCCAATGGGAATATGGATAGGAATTTTATTCTGGAAAGTGGTTCACTGTTATGGCAAAGGGTGTATCACGGTGTTGACTCCAAAAATGAGATACTGGATGGATTAAAAAAAAATCAGATTTTTAAAGTGACCGATACTAACGATAGTTTAACTAATGTAGATGTTGCCAATTGGACATTGGATATTAATAAGTACCGAACATCATCAGGTTATCCAGCGATTTACAAAAACGCAAAATGGAACTGTCACGCTACCATCGAAATTAAAAATGATCGATATCGAGTAACTGTTTCAAACATCGGTTATAGCGGAATGGGTGTCGGCGTAAATTTGGGGTTTGGAGTTTCAACATCACAAGAGATTTCTGGTACATGGGAGTCCGCCGTTTTAAACAAAGGGCGTGATGAGATTAAAGATCAATTAGCGTATGACTACTATGAGCTAATCGATAATGCTCTAAGTGATATTTTCAATCTGAAAACCAAGGTGACTGAAAAAAAGACCTGGTAATGAGAGACTGGGTTACTGACTCGCGTTTTTATAAGTTTGCCTACCGTCCGTATTACTCTCATATCCCAAGGTCAGTTGTAATCCTCAATTTTTAGTATGCCTTGTTTAGGGAGTGTCTCTCCAGTAACTACTTCGACTTTTGTCAAGTCCACACAAAAATAGAAACCCTTCCGAATCTCTCGGGTCCTGGCTTTGATTCAACGTTCCTTGGGTTCATTTTACTTATTTAATAGAAACGAATATCACGATTTTCAAGTGTCGATCTCATAGGTCAGATTGATTTTAAGAACTTGATTATGCAAAACTTTCATATGAACGAGTTGCTGTCGATTGATTTTTCATGGCATATAGGAGAAACTTCTATTTAGGAGGGCCATGATTTAACATTAGTTTGATTATTTGTTGAGCTAATAAAGTTACCGCCACCAAAGAAATTTTTCAAACTCAAACGGTTTATATCATGAAAATCATTATGCTCGTTTTTGCTTTAGTGTTAGTGTTAAACGCAAATGGTCAAGATGTCAAAGTAAAGATTTCTGTGGCTAACAAACAAAAGTTAACTGATATAAAAGACGAGAACGGAAAAGTTATTGGAAAGAAAATTGTAAACGATACTATTCATATAAAGACCAAGGGTGGAAAGGATTCAATACTTACCAAGACCTCTTTAAAAATTGATACCGTAGACAACGAATTTACTTCGGTTGACTTTACAACTGCTAATTGGCTGCGCGATCCATTAACAGTTCACTTTAGGAATGGGAGGAGGACGGTTAAATTTGTTAGAAGCAAATCCAACAAAAAAGAAGTCCACCAGAGATATTGGCGTGGGCAGATAAAGTACCCAGCTAACGCCTTTTCGAGATTTGATTCTGCGATGGCCAAACCAAATAATTATCCCTTTGCAGGATTGCGGCTTCTTTTCGAGCCTCAGTTTGGTACCATATTTCAGACCAACACCAATAGACTTGATAAATCCTCAATCGCTGCGATGCCTAAGTTTGGCCTCGAAACCAATGTTTGGGGTGGGTGGGTGACGCTTCAAACTTTTGTTATTTTTCCTATTCCTTCAGTTTCATATGATTCTCAGAGTCCAATAAATAATCAGGGCCTCTTAGTAGGAAAGACAGTAAACGTTGACTTCGGTGTTGGTTGGGGGCTTTCTTTTTTGGATGGAATATTTGCAATCGGTTGGGCAACACTCCACACCGATCCTCGGGGTTACAATACCACACTGCCTTCTTACACAAAAAATTTGTTGGTCAATCCTTACATCTATTTCAATATTCAGACGATCTCAGCTGTGAGAAAGATTTTGAAGGGCCAGGCAAAGTAGGTTTTATGCGACCAAGGATTTATGGTAGCATACTATTTGGAGCAGAACACGGCGAAAATTTGACGGGTTTTTCGTTTCAATCTTATTCTCCATAATTGGATTCTGACGAATAACGTTCTGATAAAAAAACCGCACTTAACGGCTCTAAGATTTTTGTAATTGGGTCAGTGTCCTTTCTTCCATCCAATTGAGCGCGACCCAGATACTTTAATTCGCATTTGTTACCATAACGACTTTCTAAGTCTGCTAACTCCTACTCCAGCGTCGCCTCACGAAAATGCATTCATAATTTTGATGATCACTTGCTTGAATGGGTGTTACTCCTATTACGAGGGAGACTTTTGGTAAACTATATTGACTTTGCACATTCAGATAAGACAAAGTGTAGAATAGTAGCTCGGTTGAAATACCGACCAAAAAATAAAGAATCTTTGAAACTGAAAAGCAAATATGAATTCGAGAATTGTTTTAAAACACAAACTAAATATTTCATGAAAAAATCTATTTTACTACCAATCGTTCTATTGAGTGTTGGATACTCAGTAAGAGCTCAAAATACAGCGTATGGCACCAGTGCTGGGACAGGTGGAACTAATAATAGTTTCTTTGGCTACTACTCGGGAAATGTAGCTAACTCTTCTAGTGCAGATAATTCCTTTCTTGGTTACTACAGTGGCAAATTCACCACTTCTGGAATCCGGAACTCGGCTGTTGGAAGTTCAGCGTTGTACAACAATACAACGGGAAATTACAACAACGCATTTGGTTTTTACTCTCTATATAGTAATACGACAGGAGCAGCCTGTGATGCATTCGGTTATGGTTCCTTGTATTCCAATACATCTGGTGGCTACAATGCAGGATTTGGTCACAGGACTTTGTATTTAAACACCACAGGAAACTATAACGTTGCGATAGGCTTAGACGGATTGCTTAATAATACTTCAGGGAGCTACAATACGGGAATGGGCTATTATGCTCTTCGCAGCAATTCGACTGCATCAGACAACACGGCCATTGGTTTTTATTCGATGTACAACACAACCGCAGCTGGTAACACAGCTGTCGGCAGCACATCACTATTTAACAACACTACCGGTACTGATAATACTGCTATCGGATTTGATGCATTGTATAACGTATTCACCGGCTCTGATAACGTGGGCATCGGATACAACGCTGGTCCAAACGGTGACTACTTTAATACTGTTTGCATAGGATATAACTCAACTGCAACCGGCTCTGATCAAGTTAGATTAGGAAATAGTTCTACCACGAGCATTGGTGGGCAAGTTGGTTGGTCCAACTTATCAGACGGGAGATTTAAAACCAACATAAAAGAAGATATTTCGGGGCTCGAATTCATAAAGCAATTAAGACCTGTCAGTTACCTGTTTGATGCAAATGCTTTCGATAGTTTCATTGGCGCTAACTCGGCTCCAAAGGGGGCGGATACACTAAATCAAAGGGCGAATCATAAAGTGAATTCAACAAATGCTACGCCCGTTCGTCAGACTGGCTTTATTGCACAAGAAGTTGAAGCGACTATGAAAAAATTAGGCGTCACGTTTTCCGGGCTAGTTGCACCCCAGAATGAAAAAGACCATTATAGTTTACGCTACGCGGATTTTGTTGTGCCCTTGGTAAAAGCCGTGCAAGAATTCAATGCCGAGATGGCTTCCCAGCAAAATAAAATCGATTCATTGAATAGCAAGATTAATGACCTGGCTAATCAAAAGAAGACGAGCTCAGTGTCAAACAGTTCATCGGTCGTCTTAGGAAATAATGCAGTGCTCAATCAAAATACACCAAACCCTTTTTCAATAAATACTCAAATTACTATGACGATTCCCGATGGCTCAAGAGTGGCTTCGCTCTTCATTTATAACATGCAAGGAGTGCAACTAAAGTCCGTACAAATCACCAGCCGTGGAAATGTTTCGATCAATATTTCAGCTGGAGAATTGACTGCCGGTATGTACCTCTACACTTTGGTTGTTGATGGTCAAATGATCGATACAAAACGAATGATCTTAACCAACTAAAATCTAAATTCAATGAGAAAGATTATCGCGATGACTCTAGTAGCACAACTCGTTAGTTACAGTCTTTATTCGCAGAATACCAATTTGGGTACCTCGTCTGGAACGGCAGGAACCAACAATAGTTTTTTTGGATATTATTCAGGAAATGCCGTGAACTCCTCAAGTTCAGATAATTCCTTTTTTGGTTTTAATAGCGGACTGCTAACTACCTCCGGAATAAGGAACACAGGCTTTGGAAGTTCAGTGTTAGCAAATAATACGACCGGAAACTATAACCATGGATTTGGTTATAAAGCACTGTATAACATTACCACTGGAAGCGCAAATGTTGCTTATGGTTACCTCGCTTTAACCAATAGCACTTCCGGCGCTTATAATACTGCATTCGGATATCTCGCTGCACAGTCTAATACTACGGGAAATTACAATGCGGCATTTGGGCACACTGCTTTCTTAAACAATACTTCGGGAAGTTATAATACTTCACTCGGCATGGAAGCTCTTGCTAGTAATACAACTGCCACAGATAATACAGCTGTTGGTTCGACCGCAGCATCTGGAATTTCAACGGGTAGTAGTAACACCGCTATCGGTGCTCAGTCTTTGAGTAATTCACTTACTGGAAGCGGTGACGTTGCTATTGGATACAATGCATTGTTCTATTTAGGAGGAGGTAGCACTGATCTCAATAATACTGGCATTGGATATGACGCAGGCACTAATAATAATTCTGGCCAAAATACTGTCGCTATTGGATGGGGGTCTACACCAGGTACGCTCAATTCAGTATATGCCGGAAGCAGTATAACAGTAAGTATTGGTGGGCAAGTTGGATGGTCAACATTATCAGATGGGCGATTTAAAACAGACGTAAAAGAAGATGTAAAAGGGCTCGAATTTGTTACGCAGCTAAGGCCGGTGAGCTATAGCTTTGACGTTAATGCGTTTGACATGTTCACCCACGGTAATAAAATACTAACTCGTAATTCAAATCAATTACAAGCAGTCAATAAGGCCACCGCAGTTCGCCAAACGGGCTTTATCGCACAGGAAGTTGAAACAATACTGAAAAACTCAGGCAATAATTTTTCGGGGCTAGTTGCGCCACAGAACGAAAAAGAGTTTTACAGCCTCCGCTATGGAGATTTTGTTGTGCCGTTGGTAAAGGCCATTCAAGACCTCTGTATCAGAAAAAAAGCCCAAAAGAAAATACTTGACTCGCTCGTTTTCAAGGTTAATTCTGTGGCCAACAGCCTTGCAGTATTAAATCAAAATTTGCAAAGCTCTGCATCCAATAACTTGCAGATCACAATGACCCTCCCGCAGACCGCTAAGATTTCGAACCTTTATATTTATGATATAAATGGAGTGCAATTAAAATCGATACCTGTAACAGATCGAGGGAATTCTTCAGTAACCATTTCTGGCGGCGAACTACGGCCTGGCACTTATTTTTGTACTTTAATTATCGATAGTCAGGTAATTGATACTAAGAAAATGATCTTAACAAATTAGATTGATTTGATTGGGTTAAAGTAAAATGAAATGGATGTTCATTAGAAAAAAATTGCTCATTGTCAGATGGTGATAAAGAATTTGCCATAACCGTTAAAGCTTCTCTAAAACTAGAACAACTTTATTGAAGTCAGCAGATGCGTTAATTACCTTTCTAAAATCTTCGTATCTAGATAAAGGGGCAAATATCTCTTTATAGAACTCTTTAATTGCTACTTTTAAATTGGATCCTTCTACAGTAAAATCCGAAGAAAATAGAAATGGAGTCTCAGCTCCATCACTAAACGCCACATACATTTTCAGGGCATCAGTATTAGTTATTCTGTAGCCTTTTGGGATATCAATGTTTATTTCCCTCTCATATCCCCGATTATTAACATTATCAATATCAGTTACTCGGTTTTCATCTCTATACATTTCTGTTTGAGGGCCAATCAGTTCTCCAATTTTGAATAAAATTTTGTTACCCGCGTTTTCAATAAAATGACTAGTGGCAAATTTGGATATGATTTCAAACCTTGGAAAATTTTGGACAACCGACTCTGAGATTGACCATTTCGAATTTTTTACATCAGACGAATAAGAGCGGAGAATCTCATTGACATACTTTTCCTTTTGATCAGGTGCCATAGCACTATAGTACGATGATAAGTAAGCCGCATCATTGCCGACAAAAATCAACTTCTGACTCACCGTATTGGATTCCATTTCTGGATTAAATGACACAGAAATCGTAAGATCATTCTTGTCAGCTGTATAAGGTAATGCTGGAATCATCTTGATCGAACCAAGTGCCGATTTAACCGTTCCTACCGTTATAGGCTCAATAAACAGTCCATCGTTTGCCGTAAACTTTGCAGGCACTAGTGGATACCGTAACTCATTTTCGTTCGGGGAGAGAAACCCATTCGTTTCCGGAAAGAATATCAGGTAATAATCAAGGTATGCCCAGGTGTCGAAAGAACCATCAAACTTTGCGATTTCGCGATCGCTGGTCAACACTAAATTGTATGGGATTCCAAGATGTTCAAAAACCAAGACAAAGAGACGAGTAATACCGACCACTGAGGCTTGTTTGTATTTTAAAATATCCGGCACATTTTGATGTGAAGCTTCTGAGGAATGACTAATAATTTTAATTGAGCCCTTTATTTTATCTTCAATATTCTTAATTCTATTAACAATAGGCAAAGTTTTATCATCAGCTAGTGTCTTTGCAAATCGCTCCATCCGCTTCTCACTTTCGTCATCTACTTTTATAAGAAATTTATAATAGGATTTTGAAGCATCAGTCCATGTATTGAGCCTTGCCCGTGATTTCGTAAAATTGTATGCTAGTTTTGACTCAACTCTTTTTCGACTCGCATCATAAAAGGAGAATTTTTCCCTAGGTAGGCCTTGTACATTTTCAAAAAGAACCGAATAGCGATTTCTATTATCAATTGTGTCAGATTTGATTTTGGCTGAGTCAAAATAAATTTTTAGATCGAAAACCAACTTCTTTGGGGAGGATAGTAAAAAGGATTCAGTTTTCACTGGTGTCTCGAACTGAACGTAAGTTGTTTCAGATGAACTCCACTCCTTCTTCAACGTAAAGAGGTACTCTATTTCACTATCTGGCTCTATTCCTTCGATTGCAAATATCTTGTATGAGTTATCTGAATTTTCGTCCTTTATTTCTTTTAAGTTACTGCTGTCAAAGAGAGTGACTTTTCCATCTTTATTTATCGAACGAGCTTTGATGTTTATAACCTCCATTACGTTTCTCAACGACACATAGATTCTGTTATGACGCTGAATTGCTTCCGAGTTTGCAACACGTGTAATGCAATGCTCGGTTTGGTATAAGAAAAGATTCCCATTTTCCCAGTCGTAGTTATACTCTTTATGATACAACAAGAAATATTCGTTTAACCTTCTCTCTTCGTCGGAAAGAACATACCGTTTTCTCTCTTTTTGCCAATCGTATGGCTTTATACTTTCGCCAAATGAATGGAAATAGGTCAATGTGAGGAAGATGATTAATAGATGCTTCATTTCTTTGCCGTCTTAAAAATTATTGTCTCTTTATATGATTTACTAAGTTTAGTTATGGCTTCATTCCAATCGGCAAATAAATCCGGGGTGAGCATAAGTACATGTTTATCAACCACGCTTTTAATTAAAATGGTCCTGTCTTTGACTAAGTAATTTATTTCGAAATCCAGACTTTTGCCATGGAATGAAGAGTTGGACGGTAGATAGGATAAATCGTACCCAGCAGGGAAATTAAGAGCACATGTCTCATCGTACTTGACCTGATATTCATTCTCTTGAGATAGCTTTCTGTCGGCAGGAATCACTCGATTATACAGCGCCTTGGACAAATTGAGATTAACATATAATTCGCCATCGACTTCATTAATATAATCACCTATGCGGAAATCATATTCTATCTTAAGTGGAAGATCCTTTTCATGAAGGTTTGAAATTTCAAAGGAATCTAGGTAGAATTTGTTGTTCCCCTTTTTTTACACATTGAACAACGTTATCCTTTCTTGATTCTTGTTTTGCTTTGTCAAGTGAGTAACTAGTATTTACTTTCTCATAACCAATTAGATACACGGTTCCTCTTCCAACTAGGAGTTTATTGTCTATATGCACCACTACTGAGTCACGCTTGCAATTCAATTCTGAAGGCACTTTTGGCACCTCGCGAATTTCATACTTTGTTGGGAGAGCGATGAACGATTCTTTTTCCTGAATCATTGAACTGGGTAAACCCAGTCGTGTATAGTTTCCTGTGGCATCGAGAAAATAGTAGTTCTTATTCTCATCAATGTAAGTTGCGATCATGTGATTATCTACAAGCGGTGTCGGTAGAGTTGTGTACCGGTAGGGAAGATCACGTGTTCCTATCCATGTATAGTAAGCGTTCACCCCTACCACTTTTAAGAGTCCAACGATTATGCTAGCCATATCTTTGCAATCGCCGTAACGTTTTTCAAATATGTAGTTGGGTTTGTGTGGAATCAGCCCCCTCATTCCGTCTTCAAAAGCGATGTACCGGATATGATCTTGCACCCAGTAATAGATTTTTTTTACTTTGGTAAGGTCATCGTCTGTTGGGCTTATCAATCCCTGCACTAGCGAATCAAGGGCAGGGCTCGGCTCTTCATTGAGCTTTGAAACGGTCGTCAAATAATCATGGTACAAATCGTCGAGTCCTGAAAGGACATTTTTTTGAGTACCATTTTTTGTTGCGTACGATTTTACATAATAGACAACTTGGGGTGCATAGTAAGACACCTTAGGGCAATCCTCTTCATATTGAGGGGATCTGAAATTTTTTACGGACCATTCAAAGTAAGTATTAGACCCCTTGTGGTATTGCCGAAAACTAATTGCGTTACTAGGATCATTATAAACTTTCCATGCAAGTTCAATCCCCTTGGATATTTTAATTGTAAAAACACTTCTGTCCATCGGCATGCTGCTGTAAAAATTGAAAGCAGGAAGCAATTTTGGGTCTCTGTACTTTTCATAATAACTCCAAGACTCATAATTCCCTTCCTTACAGACCGGAAATGAAACTTGATAGAAATAAGAATCATCAAAAAAGACGGAATTATCATCTTCCCGCCTTTTGCTTGGACTCAACATTTTAATTTCTTTGCTTCGACCATTTTCAAATAGAATTGCCTTGGCTTCAATTCCGCCAATTTCCTGAAAATAAGAACCGTAAATTCGCCAGTCAGCGGAATACTTTTGTTGATCTTTCAAGAAAAGAATGGTCTCTTTTACGGTTGCTGAAGTGACGAGAGAATCGCCATTAACGGCCATTGTTAAGTACTTTGAGCGTTCAGTGTATACTCCGATGTCGTCACGGTATTTGTCTTTCATCTGTTTAAAAATACCTGAAGCTTGACCTAAAGCGATCGTTGACAGGAAAGAATAAAAGATGGTGATAAGGTGTTTCATATTTTATTAATCCACTGGAAATCCCCCGAAGAATTTCTGGACTCCGATTTTTTTCCCATCACTGAAAAATTCTACGTTCCCGCATAAGGTGCCACTGATATAAAACTCTCTTTGATAAAGATTGCCATTTTGGTCATAATATTCCCATGATCCATTTGGGACATCGTCTTTGTAATTATATTTCTCTCGGATTTTTCCATTAGGATAATATGTATAGGCTGCACCTTGCGCCATTCCGTTTTTATATTCGAAACTGCTGAATAGTTGGCCACTTGGATAAAATGCTTTTCTGATTCCATCAAACTCTCCATTTCTATAAAACTCCGATACAGCGAGATTGCCGTTTGAATAATAGCTTGATATTTCGCCCTGTCCTAAGAAAGGAACCCAATCCGATTGCTTACCGTCTTTTCCAATTGCCTTATAAGCTACAATTTCACCAGCCTCAAATTTCTTATTCAAAATTGGCTGCCCATCGAATCCGAATATCTGTGATTCCCCTTGCTTTTCATCATCTACAAAGTAGTTGATATTGGATACCATGCCATTATAGTGATAGTAAATCCATACACTGTCTTTACCACCGTCAACATATATGCCTTCACTATTCGTGCTTCCATCAACATTACGCCACTTCCAGTTTCCGGAGGACTTGCCAGCGGTAAAGGCGCCCAAGCCCGCCACCTTTCCGTCGGGATAGGAAGTGCTGTACTTCCCGTTTAGTTTCCCATTCAGATAGTTGAGGGTTTTATATGGTTGCCCTGTTACTAGAAGGATGTTAGTCTCTCCATTAAATTCACCACAAGAAAACTCAGCCTTGTAACTAACGCCGCCAGATTGGTTTTTCTGAACAATTATTAAGTGGTTATTTTCATTATTTCCGGCCTCAGACACAATGGTTCCTGCATCACTATATCTAGTAACAGTTTTTATTTTACCATTTAATCCGTACTCAGATTTTGTCAAGAGCTTTTTATCTTCCGTAAAGTCGAAGGAGTATCCTGTAGGAACGTCATTCAAATAATACGAGTCTGATTCAAAGCTTCCATCGATGTAGAAGTTTAACCATTTCTGTTGCTTCATTCCATTAGTAAACCATCCTGTAGATCTAACTATCCCGTTCTTATGATACTCCGTATAAGGCCCCTCCAATTTTCCGCCGGCATAGTAAGATTTGGTTTTTACCACTCCCGATGGATAATACTCCAAATATTCCCCTTGCAATAGGCCTTCCTTGTAATTACTAATGCTTTCTAAGGTGCCATATCTCGTATAGTATTTCCATAAGCCACTCCGTACCCCCTTGTTATATTCCAATTCGACGTGCAGTTGCCCCAATGGAAAAAGCCCCTTCCCCTTAAATGTGCCTTCATTGTTTTCATAAGAGGAAACCACTGTACCGGATTTATCATAATAGGTCAGTGCTACTACTTTGTCTTGCTTTAATCGAACATGATAATAAGGCTTGTTTTCGTGGTACAGAATGTTCTCTTCATCATAGGAGTCGTGCTTCTCGTATTTCGTTCTCTCAATGAGTTCGCCTTGCCTGTCAAAAGCATCCCATGTACCGTCGAGCAAGTCATTTTTGTAATTGCCTCTTTTTTTCAATACACCATTATCGTAGAAGTACTTCCAGGTACCATCTGCTTTGCCCAGAAGGTAGCTTCCAGTAGAGTTTACCTTACCATTGTTATGGTAAGAAGTGTACTTTCCGTGGGCTTTACCTGATTTGTAATTTAATTCCCACTCCTTCGTTCCCGTTTCATGCCAGTTTACAAGCTGGCCGTCCAAGCTGTCGCCTTTAAAGGCAAATTGAGCCTCAAGGTTTCCTTTTGGAAAATAGGTTTTACCTGCCCCATCTCTTTTCCCGTCATGATAACCCCTGGATTCATTCAGAGCGCCACACGGATAAAATAATTCATAGACTCCATCAATGCCCTTCTCCTTAAGAAAGTAGTGTTGTGTCATTATACTGTCTGAATTAAAGATTTTGATTTCACCCGTTTCTTCATTCTCAACGCTGGTCAAGGCGCCATTGTCGTTAAAATATTTCCATACTCCTGTTTTCTTTCCTTCTTTATAATTTCCTTCTGCCTGCTCTTCTCCGTTTTCATTAAAGTAATACCACTTGCCAATTTTTTTTCCGTTTGGATCTTTGTCACCGATATTTTCTAAATGGCTACTATTATCATATGTGCAGGCAACAGGGTTTTGATATCCCCATTTTTCTGGCAGGGACCGTTTTCTCCAGAATTGTTTTAATGAATTATTAATAGCAGTATAGAATTTTTGCAAAGCCTTGTCATTTTTTTTCCGTCCATTGTTTTACTTCTTTTATTGGTGAAGACTGTAAAATATAATAGACGAATGGCTCTTGTGACTCCGATTTTATCAAGTCCCTGTATACAGGTACATAAAACCTAACCCAAGGGCTGAGGTCTGTATAGTTTTGCTCCTTAATTTGTTCAAATAATAATTGGTATTGTCGAACGATTCCGATATCAATGGGAATCTTCGTTTTATACTCTTCGTCAAACGAAATTTTTGCCGCTATGATCGCGTCCAATCTCGAAAAAGGATTTGAAGAGGAGCCTTGCGGGATAGTCTTTTCATCAGTTAACTCATTCGTAACGAAGTTTTCTAAAACCTGCAGCTGTGTATTCTCTTTGTTATTCAACGCTAGGTATATCCCCATGGCAAACATTCCCTTTACCTTATCACCTCTGCGCATAGCTATTTTGCTTAGGTACAAATGTGAGCCCATATGAAATGGAGTCAAATCTAGGGTTCTAAAAAACTGAGCCTCGGCATCGTCGAATTTCTCTTGTCCATAAAGAATGACACCAATCCGATAAGTGAGAGTGTAGTCAAACGGGAATTCTTTTAGGGCATCGACCAATGTAGACTGTGCACGATCAAACATGCGCTGTCCGTTGTACCCTAATGCCATGGAGTGAAATAAGGAGGCCCTGTATCGCGAAGGAACTTTCAATCCTAGTTTTGACGTGGAGATGGCTTCTTGATATTGCTTGTTTTCAAAATATGCTTTGGCCAGTTCAGAAAGAGAATAGACATAGTTAGTATCCCTGGGATCAATACGTTTTAATTCTTTAATGGCAAATTCGTACTTTTCAGAGTCGTAATATTGTTTCGCTTTCGATATACACCTTCCAGAATTAACAAGTGAATCAACTTGAGCCTCAATGTAAAAACTCGAAAAAACAAATACTGCCAAGAATACGGTTGACCTTATCATAATTCTATGTTTTCGCTATAAAAGACCCTTTTTAAAGGACGCAAAACTAGTGCTTTAACCCAATTGAGCAATTAACGCAACTAACAACATGTCAGTATTTTATTACACGTGAGCTATTTTCTATAATGAGCGATTCCCTCAATGCAAAACCAATTTACTAGGTCTAGTTCCTGATATGATA
>Ga0206934_1071_pt1 | contig 30890 bp, 27 predicted proteins | sample Alteio_BWOrgHeat_16_FD_152932 | JGI IMG/M metagenome (GOLD analysis project Ga0206934, IMG submission 152932) | Enriched cells from forest soil in Barre Woods Harvard Forest LTER site, Petersham, Massachusetts, United States -... | ecosystem: Environmental > Terrestrial > Soil > Temperate forest >...
GGGCACCTATGCAGGCATGTTCAGGGATAAATATGGTATCGAATGGATCGTAGAGTTCGATCCCCAATCATAACTGATAAATTTAACTGGTAAAGCAAGGCCGCGCTGGCTTTACAAGTAGTGTACCTACACCAAAACGCAACAAAACGCCTCTCAGATGATCTCTGCGAGGCTTTCTCTTTTCAGGTAGCCCCACTAATTAACACTCACTCAATTAAAACAAACGGCGCCCAAACGCGGGGCTTTGCACCCTTGCTTTTCAAAGCCAGTTCTGCAGAACGCAATGCTTCGCTATCATCTATGCCACTAAGTTTGTTCTGGTAAAATAAATGCAATAGCTCCGGAGATTGATCTTCCTCAGAAAGATTCCATAAACTTAGCATCATTTTCTTCACGCCGGCATGCTTAAATGCTCGTTGCAGTCCAAAAACACCTTCTGTGCCTCTGATATCACCGCGGGCTGTCTGGCATGCACTAAGCACCACCAGGTCGGTATTGCTCAGATCCAGGTCAGCTATTTCGTAAGCCGTCAAAATGCCGTCGTCTCTTCCCCCCGGAGCGTTTACTCCTGCCATAACAATACCGGTACGCAGCAATGGGTCAGCGATAGGTTCAGGATTGCCATAACCCAAATTACCGGCCAAAGCAGGGTCCTGGTCGGGTTTCACAAATCCGTGTGTAGCCACATGCAATATGCCAGGCGAATTTCCGCTCAATTGTTTCAGGTTTTCTTCTGTGGCAAGTGAATCTGTAATTAAAGTTATCGCGACTTTTTTAGCCTCGAGTATTTTTTTCAGGCTCTGCACTTCAGAGAGTGAGCCTGGCAGGGGCGGATATTTTTCTATGCCTGAAGAATCTCCTGCCATACTAAATGTTCCACCGTGTACATTAATGTTGTCTGAAGCATGATCGTAATTTATCCCACCATACAACACTGCTGTTATTGACCCATTTGTTTGCTTTCCGCTATTGGGTATAGCCACCTGCCTTACACTTCCATATTCCCTGATATCGTACTGATCTATCAGGCAGGCACTTTTGCCGGTGGGTATCGCGTTAAATGCTATACGGTTAAGCAGGCCTGCTGGCGCCAGCATAATCTTCTGTACATTAGTTAAATAAGGCATAAGCGGCTTCCATATCAAATCGTACAGTTTGTTGCCGCCTGCGGATGTGGTTCCGTACAGGTCTGCGACATTTTTTAGGGTAATGCCATGATCGTCGTTAAGCAGCTTAGCTAAAACCGCTTCATCCACCAGCGGAACGAACTGTGGTTTGGTACTATTCGGCAGGATAACAAAGGCAGCATACTTTACTGTATCTGTCCATCGCTTGTGAAAATAAGCGAACCGGATAAACTCTATAGCGGCTTCGCCCTGCTTCAACTTACTGCTTATTTTGTTGACATCTATTACCTGCGACGGATCATCATTTGCTGAAGATAGCTCGTTGATCTGCTTTTCCTCCTGGTTCACCACTACTTTAAGGCTATCTATCAAACGGCTGTCAGCTGCTGTCATTTGCTGGTTGTAATACATGGCAATAGCGCTCTTATTATCATGCCACCTGTTTAAGAGTGCGCGGGCCTTTGGAGCGTTATTGTTACGGATGCGCTGAAGCACCTTTTCCTGATCGGCCAGTGCCATACCTTTTAGTTGTAATTGCTGATTGCACGTATTTTTGATAAATTCTTCTGAAGGCGTTTTGTCGGTCAGTAACAACGAAGCCGAGAAATCAAATGCTGAGATTTGCGCATTGATCCAGTCTATCTTTTCCTGCTCGCTCAATAACCCGAAATTCTTTTTTACGGCATTCAATACCGGGTCAACACCCACATGACTTTTCAGTTCGGCCTCTTTGAGCCTGCCCTCAACTTCAAATAATTGCGCCAGTTCGATTACCCGGTTCAGGTGATCAGGATAGTCTTCGCGGTTGGTGTTCTTGTCGTACGTCAATGACTGTTGCAGCGCCGATTCGGCGGCGTTGTTATCGGCAGTAAGCATGTACAATTTTGACAGGTTCTCCAACGAGCCTAAATAATTGCCCGATGACAGATCGATCTGGCCCCATTGATTTGGCGGGTAAACGATCAGCCTTTTGTAAATGCCTTCCGCATCTCTGTATCTGCCTATTTGAGTGTAGGAATCCGCAACTATATTCAAAGTCATAGCATTTCTCAGTGTGTCGAATCTTTTGCAAATGCTATAAATTGTGTCAAATAATAATTTAAACTTGTCCTTCCTGCCCATACGCTGATATAGCCCGGCCAAAAGCACCTTGTTTTGAAGATAATAGATATCGGCGCCACCTTTCTTTTGCAATGTTTCCATGCTCTTCGTTAACATACCGGCCTCTGTGTTATACCCGCTTTTTTTTAATTGGTCGATCATTTCCGGTGTCATAAGCTTCTTTATCCCCTCGTTCGGATCGGTGCCTGAAAAATGATCGTCCAGACCGATCGCTTCTTTAATCAGGTGTTCGGCAGCGGTATAATTATGTTGCCGCTCGTATATCAGGAATAGTTTCTGTACCTGTCTCCAATTTCCGTCAAGTGCATTACGCTGACCTGTAAAGCTTAGCTGCCCCTTTCGCAATAGTTCCATTTTGTCGCTGCTCACCAGTCCCGAGGCCTGTTTTTGTATAACGTCGTTCCTGATCAGCTGATCAACATGCATGGCGGCATAAACACTGTCAACTTTTGCATTTTGAATAGAATCCGTTTTCCATTTTTCATCTATCTCCTTCTTCATCGATTCATAATTAAACGACGCACCGTAACTGGCTTTGTATAAATTTATCAGATCTTCTTTTGAATGAAAGCCCCTCCCAATGTTTTTAATTTGCTGCATCTGGCTTTTAACGGCTGCATTGGCAGCCCGTACATCCTGGTTTCCGTACATAGCGACTACCAGTTCCTCCAGGTAAAGTTCGGCCTGCCTGTCATTACCCATTTTCACGTATAAATTAGCCAGCTTTTCAAGTGACATTCGATACACGGGCCCACTCTTACCTCCCATACTTACTATTTTAGCCTGGGTTTGTCTCAGATGTCTTTCCGCCTGCGTATAGTCACCGATGTTCGCATAAAATTCTCCCACAGCAAGTTCGAACGGCAGATAACTCCCGCGGCCGCGGCTGGTTTCTCTGGTCTTTAGCGTATCAATAAGCCTGTTAGTTACGTCGATGGCTTCGCGGTAGCGTGCCTGGTGCTCAAGCACAACAACCTGTCGCGCCAATTTCATAAACGGGTCCTGGGCAACGCAGATACTGCAAACTAAGAGCAAAAGAAATGTGAGGGGTGTTTTGTAAGGCTTCATATCATCGTAGTTTAATAGGTTCAGCTATCATCAAATAATCATCTCGAACTCATACCATGCGCCGTTGTCGTTACCGCAACTTATAGTTGCATTTAATTGTTTAGACATAAGCCTCACCAGCTTCAGTCCAAATGACTCTTTGCCCGCGTTTCCGGTTTTTAAACCCTTACCGTTATCGCTAAATTTTAGCTTAAGCTTTTTCCTATCCCGCTCCAATGCAAGCGTAAGTTCTCCACCACCATCATTAAAGGCGTATTTGTAGGCATTACACGCTAATTCATTAATAATAATGCCTACCGCTACTGCTTTATCCGCCTCCATATTAATTACGTCGTCGCTAAAATGCATGTTAATGGTGATGTTTTGTTCGGCGTCAAATGAGGTGCTTATATGCTCTATTAACTTTGATACATACGCCGTCATTTCTATTTGAGTATTCTTTTCGTTCAAGTAAAGTTTACTGTGTATAAGGTTCATGGAAGCCAGCCTGCTTTCGTTTTCCTTCAGCGTGTTTTTAGCTTTCCCATCACTCAGTTCGCCGATTTGCATGGAAAAAAGGCCCGAGAGTATTTGCAAGTTATTCTTTACACGATGATGCAAATCGCGCATCAGTGTTTTCACCTGCTGCCTGGCCCGGCTTTCCCGCCGGTAACTCCGGTAAGCAAAAACTAATAAAACCACCAGCATACAAGCACCTGTTACCAGAACGATGATAGATTTTTTCTGCTGTGTAACTACCTGTGTTTCAAGCTGGTTTTTTATGCTCAAAGCAGCTATGTCCTTCTCTTTCTCTGCTGTCCGGTATTTGGTTTCAATATCCGATATCGAGCGGTTTTTGGCTAAAGTGAAAAGGCTGTCTTTCAGCATATTGCTCCGGTTAGTAGCAATTAGTGCGTCTTTATAGTTGCCTTGGGCTGCGTATATTTTGGCCTCATCGGCATAGGCGTTCATCAGCAAATCAGGCATTTGAAGTTCCCTGGCAATGACACCGGCTGTCTTCGCATTTGTTAGGGCCCCTGGAAGTTTGTTTTCGGCAAGGTAAAGTTCGGCCAGGTCAAGGTCTCCGCGGCCCTTATTTTCTTTGTCGCCGTACCTATCACAAATATTGAGCGATCTTAACAAATAACGCTCCGCAGCAGCCTGCCTGCCCTTCATTTTCATTACCGCGCCCAGGTTTTGCAGGGGAAGGATCAACAGGCTCGAATCAGTCTCGTTTTGATATAAGGCTATACTTTTAAGGAGATAAACAATAGCCTGATCGGGTCTATTATACTGCTTGTAAACATAGCCCAGGTTATTGCATGATTGCGCTACTGCTATCTTATCCTTTAAACTTTCCCTTATGGCCAGGTTTTTAAGGTTATATTCAATGGCTTTTTTGTAGTCGTTCATAGATGAAAAGCAGATAGCAATGGCATTGCAGGACGATGCTACATTGCTGCTATCCTTCAGTTTTTCAAATATTTTTATGGCCGACATATAATTCCCGATCGCCTCCGTATTCCTTGAAAGCTCGGTTTCGCATATGCCGATATTGTTGTAGGCTACCGCCTCACTCCGCGGTTTATGGAGTTTATGGTACAACAAAATTGCGGTGTTGTATTTTGCAATTGCGCTTTCAAAAGCGGCCCGGTTATAGTCAACAAGGCCCCACAACACCCATGTGTCTGCGCTGAGCGAATCCACCCGGTATTTTTTACTTGCTGACAATGCGTAACGGCAATAATATTCGGCGCTGTCGTTCGCCTTCATCTGCCAAAAAAATCCAGCCACCAGGTTTAAGCTTTTTACGCGGATAACATTATTACCCTGCCCGACCGCCAGCGCACAAGACTGCTTTGCCAGCCTTATACCTAATTTGGCGTCATCAGTTGCAGCTGCTTTTTTGTATAATGCTATAAGATTTTGGTCTAAAGTTGGATTATGATCAGCAAAGCCGAAGCTTGAAATAGCGATGAAAGCTACTATTAAGGGATACAGCTTTTTTCTGCAAAGCATTGACCAGGTTTAACGTGGACGTGTGATTAAAAATAACAAAAAAGCCGGATAATCGTCATTACCCGGCTAACAATTGATTAAAAATCAATTTAATGCGGTGGTTTATGCGGGTCGTTTTGGTTACCCGACGAATCCGCTACGGCTATAGAAGCATTTGATTTTTTTAAAACATTCCCGACTGGGTTTACATTGTCCTTTTTACAACTCATGTATAATACAGCTACACAAGTGGCAAACAAAATTAGCCTTTTCATTGCTCTTTGCTTAAAAATTAAACCTTGGATTAACTTTTCGAGCAAGTTGATTTCCCGGCTTGCCAGTGGTGCTCATGCACTGCGCTGCGGGGAAACCTGATATGAAAGAACGGGGCGGATCCTGCGGATGGCTTTTATGCTATCCGGAACAATGATAGAAAGATGTTAAAAGGGGAAATGAATCGGTCGATTCATCCGTTCAGAAAAAGAAATGCATGGAGAAATGCATGGAATTGCGGTGCTTCCGCTATTTATTAACGCTGTTTTTAAAGAATACCAGCAACGCTCCCTGCTTGGCGGCAGGGGTAATAATTTGATCTGTTTGCTCAGCGAAATAAGCTATATGAGCAAGCCCGTTATGGCTGTAGCTTAACTCAATCCACAATGATTCCTTGTCGCCGGGCATGGTGAAATCGCGAACGCCGGTTACTGAACCGCTGATCTTTGTTCCCAGGCTGCCGGTATATTCCCATTTACCCAGTTTTTGAGATACCAGACCGTTCTCCGCCACTCTGATCAAGTTAAAGAAAGACCAGGGTTTGGGCGTAAACAATACAGGCATTGAAAATGACACAAGGTAGCCCCTTTCAAAAACCTTGATGTGCCGGATGCCCGAAATTTTGGCAAGGATCACAAAGTTCCTTAAATAAAGATCGATCGTTACATCTGCATCATAGCCATCCGATGCTTTGAGCGCTTTCATTTTGCCATGCAGGTTTCGCAATACTTTGGCGTCGGGCAGGGTTCCGGAAAAATGGAGGGTTATTAGATTAAAAATGCCTTTATACAGATCCTTTTCATTCTCGTGTTTTGCGTTGTCCAGGCATTTTTGAATAATCTGGTCCAAAGTTTCAACATATACGGTCAGTTTCTTATTTTTAATCGCATCAATATCAGTCTTATCCCGTTTTAGTATGTCCCAAAGATCCTGGTCGTTGTTTATCTCTCTCATAATTTATGTTTTTCTTCCTGTTTTTTCGCATGCACAAATGGGCAATGCACCGGGTGCCGATCCGGTAAACCAAATTAATAAATATTTGGCGGCGGTAAAACTCGACTCACTGATTACTGCAAGTGATTTTTCTTTCCAGCATCAGGTCTCGGAAAATACCCCACAAGGCAACACGATCTTAAATAATGTGTGGGTACTTAAATTGAAGCCCTCGCAGGGGTATGATGACGCTGCTGTATTTTCTGAAGCCTGGAACGACCTGGTAGCTGCCACGGCTAATACGATAAGTATTTATACCCGGCTGTTTTTTAAAGCCACTGATTATACGCAGGTATCCCCAGACTCCCTGGCTATTAGTTTCGAAACCGGTGATGCTAAAAAAGCATCGTTCTTAATTTATTTCAATGCCGGCATAAAAGTAAATACCGCCCTGGTAAAGATACGGGGAGCAAATAACGCTTTAGCAAACCTGGATTTGGCCGATCCGGGCAATGTTAGTGAAAATGGTTTTTGGCCGAAAGCTCCTGATAATGATAACACATTAACTCAAAGAATTGAAAACGGCGTCATAGCCTTTATGAAAAAAACCAGTTCAGATCCTGACCCCAAAAAATGGGGCGTAGGTACACGGATGTTTAAGTTCTATAAATCCAATGGAATGGTGATGCCTGATTATTATGAGATCATTACCATATATGTGTACATCATGCATTATCCCGATAATAAGACCGCTGATATCGCCTACACTTTCGATGTCCTTTTTGCAAGCCGCGGCCCGTCGGGCTCCAGGCCCAGCAATATCGGCAGTTATGAGAATGCTGCTTTAAAACATAAACAAGAACTTGACAGGTTCGGAGGAAAGCTGAGAGACATATTATATAAAATTGCATATGACCCCCACAAGTAACCAGGGATATTTAAAAAAAATGATCACCTATGCGGTGATATTATGTCGTATCGGTTTACTGGCCCTTCTCTTGGGGCTATATTTAATTAATTGGCTCATAGATTCAGAACTATCTAAATTGCTTTATATTACGCTGCCTATAACCTTTCTTTATCTCGTATTTGTCGTCAAATATGCATTGATCAGGAAAAGATATTTTGTTACCGGCAAAGAGCTTAGCAAAAGCTATTTCATCAGCAGTTTTGCGCCGCTGGTATTGCTGCACCTGGTCGAAATGTACCTGATCATATTTAAGAGCACCATTTATGATAGTAACCCCGACGGACTTTATTGGTCCGTTGCGGTTTTCGAATGCTTTTTGGGGGCCTACGCGGGGTTCCATTTATCCGATTTATTCGGGCAAGTGGAGAATATGCCGGAAACTAAAACGCCCGATTGATTCTAAGATGAGCAACCTGATACAAAAAATGCAAACCAAATGGTTTGCATTGAATAAGGCCAGATTATCTAATAAATTTTAATTCTTTCCTTTTAGTGCCGAAAAGCCAGGATTTGTTTGATTAGCTCCCGCACTTTGTATCTGATTCCCTTTGACGGAGAATGTTGTTTGGGTTGCCGACAGTCCGTCCTGATCTTCAAAAATTCGGGTAGAGCCTACCGGTTCAAGCAGATTACTTGGGTCGCTTCCTTTGGATTCCAAATACTCCGACTTTTGAAAATTGGCGATACCATTGGCAGTGACCGTGCCGCTCAATATCTCCAGGCTGGTATAAGGTATGCCATTGGACGTGCCTGAAAGCTGCGCAATGATGGTAAAGGCATTTCCGCTGCCTGTAATGTAGGTTGCTGCAACATCCGAACCGGCATCTGTTCCGCCAGCAGCCACGTCTTTGTAATTTACATTTATTGCAAAAGAGTTATTGTCCTGGTTTGTAAATTGATATTTGTAATCGTCAAAGATTCTACCGGATAAATTATTCCCGGAATTGTCGAAAGAACAATAGTCAGGACTCAACAGGTAAATTCCGCTAATATTCGGAGGCGTAAGGCCGCTGTTGATCACCGTTCCGTTCGTCTGTAACACATTCAGCACCGCAGGAGTAATTATAGTATTAAATATAGCGGGGTAGGTTGGGCCTAGGGCGCCGCCTACCAGCGAGATACCGGTTGCCCAGCCGGTAGCTGTCTTTGGCCCATACAATACCCCGTTGCTAAGGTCGATATAGAAATCGCCCACAACACCGATAGATGCTGATGGTACACCGTTGCCGCTATAGATCACGGTTCCATTAGTGCCTGCCGCCCCCTTCGGACCGACAAGTGAAATACCAGTTCCCCAGCCCGATGCTGTTTTAGGCCCATAAAATATACCGGTGGCCAGGTTAATATAAAAATCGCCGACAACCCCCACTGCCGTAGTTGGAACCGCTGTTCCGCTGTAAATAATGGTGCCGTTGGTGCCCGGAGGGCCCTGCGGGCCGGTTGGACCCGTTGCGCCGGTGGGCCCTGCCGGACCTTGTGCCCCATCCTTGCCGCAGGATGCTGTTATTAAAACAATAAATGCGAATAACAAATAGTATAAGCTTTTCATGTGATCAAATTTTATTTTTTGACATACTGATATTTAAGAGAAAAAGTCTCCCCATCCGAATAGGTCCCGGTCACCTGCGACGGATAGTTGTAACTATTGTATTGGTAACTATAGGTAGTTCCGTTGTAGCTTGTGGGATTGTGAGCACCGGGATTGCTCAACTCCCAGATGGTTCCATCAAAGTCTATAGCGAAATATATCCAAAGCGGTAATGCCGATGTTATGTTGTGGCTGTCATCAACGCTGCTATATCCGGTAATATCACCCGAACTATTGTATGCATACGTGTAGGTAAAGCCATCGTAATTGGCAATGGGCGCGGGAGCATCGGTGAGGCTTACAAGGCTGTGATTTGACCAGGTATATGTAGCATCTTCATAAATAGTAGCCGGGTCAGCATAAAATTTGATCTCGCTTATGTCCCTGCCGGTATAAGTAATAGTTGAACTAACGTCCGTTGAATCAGCCAATGTAATAGGAACGATTTTACCCCCTTGCGTGTAGGTTATTGTCGTTCCGGTTAATACCCCCTGGGAATTGTAATTGAAAACATCCGTTCGATACGTATCGGTACTTTCATATAAAATCGACTTCGTCAATTGATTGCCTGTATAAGAAAAGGTGATGATCGGCTGACCGTATGTTCCGCTACTCGTGTTATTATCGATTATAGCGGTTAACAAAACTGTACTGTCTGCACTCAGGTTGCATCCTGCAGGCGAACTGCAAGTGGGGGTTGCTGGCGTTGGCGCAGGCGAGTGTTTACTACAAGAGCAAAACAGAAATGATGCTGCCAACACGACGAACAATAATCTTATAATGGTTTTCATATACTTAAAAATTTAAACATCACACCAACGTGATGATATTGGGTTTCTTAAACCGGGATTGCTTTCAATTATTAACCGGAACCTCCACCACCAGGTCGAAATATCCCTTATAGTTCCGGTAATCAATTCCATTGAGCCCGAACACGATGGGGCCGTCTTTAGGAGCCGTAAACGACCGGCTTTGTCCTATGAACTGCCACTCGGCATCTTTACTGCCTGCCATTACCGCGCTGCAAGGAATGGTTGGCACAATGCGATACTCGGCCCAGGCATTACCCAGGCCATTAGCATTGGCGGGACCAGACATCATTCCGGTAGAGATTATGCCATAGGCCCGGATATTTACTTTCTGCCCCTTTTTAAGGTAAAGGCTCGAGACAAACCTGGATGACAGCGTACCGCCATATACCTTATATCCATTCTTTTTATAAATGTATTCCAGGCCGTCAATAAGTTGCTGCTGGTTCCCGTAATACGACATCATGGAGCCAAATACCCCTGTAATCAGGCCGTTTGTAAATCCGTCGTCGCCATCGGCAACTTTTTGACCGTATTCGTTAACATAAATATAGCTCGGGCTGAAATCAGCGTATTTCCAAAAGTTCATAAAGTTGTCCATGCCGGCTTTCAACCCGGTTGCATCGGGATTAGCATAGCCGCCCAATGCGGCCTGGTTATACCAAAACCTGGCTATGATTACATTTTTTTCCACCACAGTGCCGTCGTTATAAAACTTTGTTAACATGATCATCGCCTTGGGCGAACCCAGTTCCGCTGCCTTCTTTATCCAAAATATACCCGAATTTTCATCACCGGCCTGGTGGCGATTGCCATAGATATAAGTCTGCCCCAACTCAACCATTCCCTGCCTGTCACCCTGCAGTGCCGCGTCTTTAAACCATTTAATAGCCAGGGGAATATTTTTGGGAATGCCCTTTTTGCCTTCCAGGTACATCGCCCCGTTAAAAATCATAGCGGCCGTGCAGTTTTTGGCTGCTGCTTCCGTAGAAAGCTGCATCGCTTTAACAATATTGGGCGGGGTATCATTTACTCCTTTGGCAATAAGGTTTGCATAGCCAAGCATTGCGTCAGGATCGCCAAAAGCTATTCCTTTTTTATACCACATCACGGCCGAATCCGGATCCGGAGATACGGACAGCCCCCGTACGTGAGCCATAGCTATGATGGAGGCCGCTTTTTTTACACCCATATTGTAGGCGTTGATCAGCGAACTGTAGGCAGAACCATAATCCTTTGTCGCAAGCAATTGTTTAGCATAGTCATAAACGGCTGGTTTGAAACCGGCATCCGCTGCTTTGGAAAGAAAATTCATTGAAAAGGTCTCACCCGAATCACCTTCCAAACCCATCTGGCAGGCATAAAACATCAGGAAGCAGGCTTCGGCATCCCCGTTCCGGGCCTTATCCTCAACAGTTTTAATGCAATTTTTTCCTATGGTAAAGCCTAAGGCTTCATCTATTTTATATCCGCCCCATCCCATTGACAGAAAGACCGCTTTCCACATGCCCGCAATTTTGTCTCCCGAAGCAACCAGCGGCTCCAATTCGGCTGCTACGTTTTTATAAGGGGTATTTCCGAATCCATAATAATTAGCAACTGCACGCATCCTGGCCGAACTGTAGACCGGCGGCTTAAGCGTGGTTGTTTTAAAGAAGGGAGCGGTTGCAATACTGAACTTTTTGGTTGCCAGCGGAACACCATTAACCGATAAAATCGTTCCGAATTCTATCGGTTCGGAAGGCAGGCCCAGGTTTGTTGACACGCCGATATTAAATTCGCGTTTGCCGTTTGGAGCAAGCCTGTAATCCTGGCTGCCTCCATTAAATTGCACCGAATTAACTTCCCTGGAAACACCCATATCAAAGTTGACGTTCGGGAAATCTATTGCTGTATTGTTGCTGACAATTATTTTCAGGGAACCATTGTCATTGTATTTTATCGGACCCGGATTGGGGTCCATATAAAATGCCGTGTCGATTTTGATCTTTGAAGCATCAAAAACATATTTCTGATCTTCGGCGGGGTATTCGCCGGTGCGCTTCAGGTAGAACCTCCGCTGTCCGTAGTTGCCGTCACCACTAATAAAAGCAAGCGAATCGTTGTTATAGATCAGCTTAAACTGCTCTTTATTTAGGCCCCATTTGGAATCCCCAAGCTCACTTATCTCATTAAAATCCAAATGATCGCCTTTAAAGCTCCCGGTAAATATTTTTTTTGAATGAGGTGGTTCTGAACCCTTGTAGTTCATAGGCGAATTATTCGCACTCCTCACCCAAAGGCAGTAATCAACACCGGAGTAAGTATTGTCGCCGGTTTTTGCCAGGCTGATCTCATAGCGCATAATAAGCTGACCGTTATATTGGGTTCCTTCCCACTTGCCGCTCAAATCATATTTCTTATTGGTGTCTATAAAAGCAACACCCTTGTTTGGGGTTTGATTCTGCGATTGCTTTTGATTAGCATTGTTTTTATTATTCTTGCCGTTTTTGGAAATAGCAACCGCACCTGCGCCCGCCACCACAATAACTTTCTTCAGCAGTTGGGCAGAAACCGGGCCTGCAATGAAAAAACCCATAAAAAAGAGTATCAATTTAAATGCGTACTTTTTCATACTCGCGGGCAGTTTTTTTATTAAATCTATCAGTTGAGGGGGGCTAAGCCATACACCGATGTATTAAGTGCGGGCTTTTCTTTGCGAACGGCGTTTATTGGGGTACGGACGGTTTTACCGGCAATCGGAATGTTAAATAAGTTTGCGCAAGTGGCAGCAATAGAATAAATTGGCTAATGAAAGATGCTTATGCAAAAGATCAGGATACTCATAGTTGAAGACGAACTGCTGATAGCCGAAAGCTTAAAAGCCATGCTCGAAAGCCTCGGTTACGAAGTGACCGGTAGCTTTGCTTCGGGAGAAGAAACCCTGAAAAATTATAAGCTCAACAGTGCCGATGTGATCTTTATGGACATTCACCTGGCGGATGCTAAAACCGGGATAGACACCGCCATAGAAATTAACAAGAATGAATATGTGCCGGTTATCTATCTCACGAATAACACCGATGATGAGCTTCGGAAAAAGGCGATCTATGGTGCAAATACAGTGCAGTATCTGAATAAGCCCTTCACTAAAACGGATATCATTAACGCTATCGATTTTGCTTTGAAGGCGATAAAAACAACGGAGTTTATAACGCCGGAAAAGAACCGGAAAGCCTACCTGATAGACGAATGTATATTTCTCAAAAACGGATTGGGCTTTAAGAAGGTCATGATTTCCGATATCATGTTCCTGGAAGCCAGCGGCAGCTATTGCCAATTTTGTTTTAAACCAGACGGCAAAACGCAAATATTCAGCGAAAATTTGAGCTATTTTGAAGAAAAATTATCCTTTGCCCGTGAGCTGATCCGCGTTCACAGATCCTATATTGTTAATGTTAACTATATTGAAAGGACCCATGAAAACAGGATATGGGTGAGTGGCAAAGAAATTTCGATCGGCAAAACCTACAAAAATATCTTATTGGAGCGGTTTAGGTTTATATAAATCACTTGTCTCCTGCCATCTCTGTTTTAGCCCGTTACAGCGCAATAAATCAATCACTTATAAGATTATTCCTTTTATTAGTACCCAAACCGGGCGCATCTCGCCTGTACAGCGTATTGCGGCATAGTAAAAGCTCGATTTTATCGTCTATCTAATGCCTGATTCGTGCCCAGTCTCCGCAACCAAATCGGATAACATCATTTTTGATGTACCGTAATGGAATTCATATTAAATATCCAAACGATCTATTCCAGAGAAGTAATGCTTTTTATTGAGTTACTAATTGCTTAAAATTGATGTATGAAATTATTTGTCAAGATCGGTTTCTTTCTATTCTTTCCGATCCTTCTTAAGGCACAATCACAGCCATCTCAATTAGCCGGTTTCAAACTGGCCCTTAGAAATGCCCTAAGCGATACAGCCAGGATGAATATTTATGATCAACTGGGATGGTATTATGCGGAGAGAGACCGCGATAGTGCCCTTGCTTATTTTGCAAAGGAGTTGCCGATTTCAAGAAAATTAAAGTTAAGGCTGTATGAAGCCGACGCTTTAAATGGGATGGGATACGCACTTGAACAATTAGGAAATTATCCCAAATCATTGGAGTCATATTTAGAGGCTCAAAAAATTACCAGGGATGCAGCCAGCGAAAAGAATGCCTGGAATATGGCCCATAATGCATGGAACACATCCAAAAGCCCGGATCCTAAAGATGCCCGGCGTGACCTTTTGGGTTGGATCCTTGTTGGCGTCGGGGGATTGTATGGGCGTAGCGGTAATTCAAATACCGAAATTTCGTACGCATTTGAGGCAAGAAGCCTTGCTGCATCTGTTCGGGATACTACGCTGCTGGAAGTCACCAATTCGGCACTCGGAAACATTTATTTCGGCCTTAATAAATTGGATTCAGCGTTTCATTATCTGCATGAGGCGTTGACCTTATATAACACCTCGAACGTATTTAGAAAATATGAAGGCGACGTTTTAATGTCAATTGCGAAGATTTATCAAAAAAGAGGACAGTTTGGTTTATCTAAGGATGCATTGCTAAAGTCGGCAAAATTTAATGAGGAGCAAGCTAATCTTTCTGGGCTTGGGGAAGGTTATCTTTCACTTGCAGATTTATACCAGGCTGCGAAAAATCCGGATACAAGTATGTTCTATGCCTGGAAAGCGCTGGCAACTTTTAAAAAAGTAAACTTACCATCGGGCATTTCAGAAGCGTACAGTTTCGTTTCAACCATCTACGCCAAGCAAAATAAGCCAGATAGTGCTTTTACTTATTTGAAATTAGCCACTGTGATAAAAGATAGCCTGGCTAATGCAGAGCGAACAAACCTCCTGGCATTTAAAAACAGGGATTTTGATGAAATAATAAAAGTAAAAGAACTGGAGGAGGAAAAAATCCAAACACAGACCAGGGTCAGGATTTTTGCATTACTTGCAGGGATCGGTGTATTTATATTGATCACGCTTTTGCTGTACCGGAATAATAAACACAGGCAAAAAGCAAATGCATTATTGCAAAAACAAAAGGAAGAAATAGAAATACAGAAAGGGAGTGTGGAAAGAACGTTAGCCGAACTCGAAGCCACACAGGCACAACTGATCCAGTCAGAAAAAATGGCTTCACTCGGAGAGCTGACTGCCGCCATCGCACATGAAATTCAAAATCCGTTAAACTTTGTGAATAATTTTTCTGATGTGAATAAAGAATTGTTGGTTGAAATGAAAGTCGAAATGAACAAAGGGAATATTGATGATGCCAACGCAATTGCAGATGATGTAATAGATAATGAAGAGAAAATAAACCACCACGGCAAGCGTGCAGATGCTATTGTAAAAGGAATGCTGCAACATTCGAGAACCGGCAGCGGGCAAAAAGAGCTGACAGACATCAATGCTTTGGCAGATGAATACCTGCGTCTCTCCTATCAGGGGATGCGGACTAAAGACAAATTATTCAATGCAGAAATGAAAACTGACCTTGACGCCAGCATTAGAAAAATAGATATTGTTCCGCAGGATATTGGAAGAGTGTTATTGAATTTATACAACAATGCGTTTTATGCAGTAAACGAAAAGGCAAAACAGCAGCTTAACGGGTACGAGCCAGCGATTGCAGTAAGTACAAGAAAAATAAATAATACTGTTGAACTTACCGTGAGGGATAATGGCAACGGTATCCCTCGACAAGTTTTAGCTAAAATCTTTCAGCCGTTCTTTACGACAAAGCCCACCGGGCAAGGAACCGGATTAGGATTGAGTTTGAGCTATGATATTGTAAAGGCCCATGGCGGCGAGATAAGAGTAAACATAAATGAAGGAACTGAGTTTACGGTTATTTTATCGATAGGCTGATTACCATAACCACAATATGAGATAGAGCGCACAAACACCTATTAGCAAAAAAGTCTTAAATCTTTCGATCTGAGACTTTTAACTTTCCTTGTAGCGGGAGCAGGACTAAACTCGAACCGCCTTGCTGATAGTTTAAGAGTGCTATCGGTAATAATATAATCGGATTGAGCCCAGTTTGGGGAGCCAGACCAGGCAAGCACAAATTTTGTCGTTTCCCTTCTTTTTTATTATATAACTAAAGGTTAATCAAGTAAATAAATGAATACAAATCGCCGGTTTTAATAGTTAGATGTTACAACTCTGCAAAAGTAAAATTTGGGTACATACATCAAACCAATTAATTCTATTTTTTCTAATTTGTTAACTAACTCGGGTAATTTGGTTTTTATTCTGGCTCGACAGAATTTGTTTCCCGAACATCAGTAAAATCAAAAATTAGCTTTCTTTTTTTAAACAGCCAGGAGCCATCCTGAAAAACATAGTCATCATAGTATCGTATTGCCTTTACCATGAACATACGTTTGCCATTAACTTTCCAGATATGATGGGCAAGGCAGTAGACTTCACCCGTTGCCTGGTCACCATTTAATTTTATAGTAGACTGGCCATTAAAGTGCATCGTCACGTCATATTTTTTTAAAACCCCAAATGCCTTCTCTAACGAATCACGGCTTACAATCCTGGCTTCAGGCTTACTGCCGGCTTCCGGTTCGGTATTGTAAATCTCAATAATGGCGTCTTTAGTAAAAAGCATGGCCTGCTGATGTGCAAGACGCCTGTCTGCATCATGGGAGTACGAATCGATGAGGTCCTTAATGGCAATACGGTCAACTATTGCCGGTCTTGCTTTATTGTTTTGTGCAGACATTTGCAACGAAATTATCGTCAAAGAAGTTGTCAAAATAATTATCAGTTTTTTCATATTTCGGAAGGGTGAAATATCTTTTAATAGTTCAATTATGCTCTGTCAATTTGTAGCCAAAACCACGAATGTTCTGAATTTCTACCTGTTTATCCCTAAGAAAATATTTTCGCAGGCGGGTGATATAAACATCCATACTGCGGGCGTTGAATACGTTATCATCCCCCCAAATTTTCAGCAACGCTGTTCGCCTGTCCAATATATTATTCTTATGTTGTAATAATAGATCAAGCAGTTCAGCCTCCCGCTGTGATATGTATACGGTTTGACCACCATAGGAAAGCTCAAGCCGGGAGATGGAAAAATTATAAGCACCTATAGTGGTGATTTTCTGGGTAGCTAAAACTTCTGCAGACTGTGCCGGTAATTTCCGGCGGATAAGGCTTTTTAAACGCGCAACCAATTCTTCCATACTGAATGGCTTTTTCATGTAGTCATCGCCGCCCATCTCAAAACCTTTTAATACATCTTCGGTCTGGGTCTTGGCGGTCAGGAAGATAATGGGCACCATCTCGTCAACCTTGCGGATATCCTGAACCAGGGAAAATCCGTCTTTCCTGGGCATCATTACATCGACCACGCAAAGATCCGGCTTTTTATTGTTGAAAATACTCCAACCTTCCACGCCATTGGCTGCCAGGGTGATCTCAAAATCCCTGGTTTCTAACGCTTCTTTAATGATGGACGCCAGTACAGCTTCATCCTCAACCAATAATACTTTGATCTTATTCATTACCTGGAAATTTTATAGTGAATGTTGTCCCTGCACCGAGCTTGCTTCTTACGCTGATGGTGCCTTTCAGATTATTAATTAACAGCCTCACATAACTAAGCCCTAAACCATAGCCCTTTACATCGTGAATATTGCCGGACGGCACCCGGTAAAACTTATCGAAGATATAGGGAAGATTTTGTTCGCTGATACCGATTCCATTATCTTTCACCTGCAGCTGCCAACCGTTTCCGGAGGCAAATGTGCTGATCTGGATATGGACAGCTTCCTCGGCATATTTGATCGCGTTATCGACCAGGTTGGTGACTACCGTATCGATAATATAACTATCGGTACTGATCAGTTTGTTCACCAAACCGGAATTATATTCAATCTGATGGTTACCGTTTGCGTCAAACCTGCAGATGATGTCGGTCATCAACTGATCAATATTAATAAACTCGTAGTTCATCCTTTTTATGCCCTGTTCATGCCGGGTGATGTCTAATATCCGGTCAACATTCTTATCCAGTTTATCCAGGATATCGACGTTGATATTTAAATTGCGGCGGGTTTTATCGACATCGGATAAGTCGCTGAAATGCAGTAATGAATCATGGGTGGACTTTAATATCGAGATCGGCGTCCGCAGTTCATGGGTCACATTATTAATAAAATCATTTTTTATGCCGTCCAGTTGCACTTGCCGGCGGATCGTGAGCCCCATGTAATAAAGACTGCCGGCTGACAACAGTATCAAAATCACAGACAGTAGCGCTGGTGCAATATTTTGAGACAGTAAATATTGGCCCGCATCGGTTATCTCTACTTTTACAGCTTCTTTACGCTGCGAAAATTTGACTTTCGCACTAATATCATCCGGTTGAATTTTTTCTTGACTGATCAGGACCAGTTTAAAAGGATGAACAATATTGTATTTAGCCAATGTGCTTTTGTAAAGTGCGGCCAAAACAGATATGTTTAATGGCTTTTGTGATGATTCTGTAAGCACTCTGGCCACCATTTCCTGTACAGCCAGCAGGTTGGCTGATGAAACAGCTATTTGGTTTAACCGGACAGCGTTGTGCGCAACTTTATCAGGACCGTATATATTAGCTGGCAATACTTCATCAGGTACTGCCTCAGTAACAGGCAAATAAGGCGACTTTCCCGATAATGAGGGAGGCAGCTTGCTCACCTTCAGCGGATACTCATCCAGACTTTCTTGCAGCGCATATACCATATCCCGCTTGAAGTTGCTCTTTGCTATAAGATAGGAGCTATAAACCCAATAGACCTGGAAGCATAAAATTCCAGTCACCGCCATAGCAGCCATGATAAAAATAAATCGAAGTCTCTTTTTCATTGAGACGAAGATAAAGATATAAAAAGCATCAAACCGTACAGTTAACACTAGTTAACACTCTGGTATCAAGCAATCTGCATAAGAAATTGAATCATTTATACTCAACTCCGCTGAAAATAGCCAAAATGCAATTAAGCATAGTTAACACTCATTAGCAATGAGTTAACAAAATCCGCTTCGTTTTCATGGCAACTTTGCTCAACGAAAAACAAAAAAACTTAAAAAGCAAAACATCATGAAAACAACATTTTTAAAAATCGCAACGCTATCGTTACTGTTAGCCTTATCGACAACAACATTTGCAGTAACTCCAGGCGGCACTCCCGAAACCACCAAATTGACCTGGCTCAGCAAATTCTACAAAATTGAAGTACATGGCAACGTCCGGCTGCATTTGGTACAGGGTGAAAAAAACGCCGTGGAAATGAGCGGTACCTATTTTGATCACAACGCATTGTTACAAGTAGACAACGGCGTATTGCGCATCACTTGCTACAAGATCGAATGTTTGGACGTTTGGGTAACGGTTTATGACCTGAACGCCATTGCTGCTTATGACAACGTAAAGCTCGACACCTACGGTAAACTTTCCGTAATTGACCTGGACGTCGAACTATTCAATAAAGCAAAGGCTGATCTGAATCTCGATTGTTTTTCCACTCATATCAAATTAAACGACAGCGCACTGGCCGATCTGAGTGGCTCAGCCATGGAAGGCGATCTGGCGGTTAATTATGCATCCACATTGAATTCGACCTGCTTTGTGTCAGATCAGCTATCCAGCAATCGCATGGCTCCGATTAATGAAAATCCTGTCGGATTAAAAGGTCTTAATGAGACCGAAGCCTCGATGGGTCTATCAATCGATAACAGCAATAATCAACAAGTTTCACTAGCGGCTACTAAATAAAATTATCATGAAAAATTCATTCATCACCTTTGTTGCTGGTCTCGATCAATTCGGGAAGAAGGCAGTCCGCTTTGGCATCGTTGTCGTATTCCTGTGGATAGGCGGTTTAAAATTCTTTGCCTATGAAGCAGATGGTATCGTACCCTTTGTAGCCAACAGCCCTTTCATGTCATTCTTTTATCACCATCCGGCAGAATACAAAAAATATCAAAATAAAGAAGGTGAGTTGATTGCAGCCAACCGGCAATGGAACGTTGAAAATAACACTTACGGGTTATCAGCCGGCCTTGGCGTTATGCTGGTGACCCTGGCCATCCTGATCGCTTTGTATAGGGTAATGCCGCTGGCCAGTATGACCGCCAGTATCCTGATCTTCATTATGACCCTGGGCACCCTTTCATTTCTGGTCACCACGCCCGAAAGCTGGGTACCGCATTTAACTGACAGGGATTGGGGTTTCCCATTTCTTTCAGGAAGGGGCCGCCTGGTGATTAAAGATATCGTCATTCTTGGCGGGGCTATAATTACCATGAGTGAATCAGCGACGCTATATCTCAAACGCAAAAAAATTCAATCTTAAAAATAGAAATCATGAAAAAAATAATTGTCCCTACCCGCGATCAGGTAAGCGCCGGATCGCAGGCATCCTTCGATCTTTTAAAAAGCCGTATGGGCAAAGTGCCGAATCTTTACGCCACGATGGGCTATTCGGAAGATGCGCTGAAAGCCTTTCTCGACCTTGACGGAACTTTAAGTAAAGGAGTATTTACCGCTAAAGAAAGAGAAGCTATAGCATTAATAGTTTCTGAAATTAACGGATGTGCCTACTGCCTTGCAGGCCATACTATTGTAGCCGTTTTAAAGGGTTTTACAAAAGAGGAAACGCTGGATATCCGCAGGGGCCATAGCAATGATGCTAAACTAAATGCTATAGTACAATTGGCGGCTTCTCTCTCGCTGAATAAGGGAAATGCCGATGAGTATCTTCTCACAGCATTTTATGAGGCTGGTTTTGATGAAGGCGCATTAATGGAATTGGTAGGTTTGATCAGCATGCGTGTATTTACAAACTATGCATTCGCCTTAACTCAAATTCCGGTCGACTTTCCATTGGCTGAACCTATCAACTAAATTAAATATCATGAAAACCATACTTTTAACACTATTCATGCTGCCCTTTTCTCTGGCAGCATGCGCACACGATTTAAAAATTGACACCATGAAAAATTATCCGACACATTACCACACCATTAAAACAGGACGAGTAAATATCTTTTACCGGGAGGCCGGTCCGAAAGACGCGCCAGTTATTTTGTTGCTGCATGGTTATCCTACGTCGTCATTTATGTTCAGGAACCTGATCCCTGTACTGAGCAAAAAATACCATGTCATTGCGCCTGACCTGCCGGGCTTTGGTTTTTCTGACGCGCCGGCCCGCAATCAGTATCATTATACATTTGATAACCTGGCAAAAACGATGCAGACCTTCATTGATGATATGGGCCTGAAGCGTTTTGCGATCTATGTTTTTGATTATGGCGCTCCGGTTGGTTTTAGATTAGCTTTAGCTAATCCGGAAAAAATTACGGGTATCATATCACAAGATGGAAATGCTTACAAGGAAGGGTTACTGGATTGGGCTGACGGATTGGTAACGGCTTACTGGGAACATAATACTAAAGAAAACAGGGAAGCCGTAAGAAAATTCTTCACGCTTGACGGAACAAATTTTCAATACAGGCATGGCGTTACCGATCAGTCGTTAATTGCGCCGGAAACTATTTTTATCGATGATCAATTAATGAATCGTCCGGGGAACATTGACATACAACTTGACCTGTTATTGGATTACCGGACAAATGTGGCGATGTACCCTGAGTTCCAGGCTTATTTCCGGAAATATCAACCTAAATTGCTGGCAGTTTGGGGCAACAAAGATCCATATTTTTCGCCGCCGGGTGCCGAAGCTTTTAAGAGAGACATCCCGGATGCTATTGTGAAATTTTACAATACCGGCCATTTCGCTCTTGAAACACATGCTGACGAAATCGGCCAGGATATCTTAACGTTTATGAAAGACTTACCCCAATAAATAGATTATGAAAGCATTGATCCTGGAGAATTTTAACACTCCATACCAAATAAAAGAAATAGAAAAACCGGTAGCCGGCAAAGGCGAAGTGCTGGTAAAAATAATGGCAAGCGGTATCAACCCGCTCGACCTGAAAATTGTTGCAGGCCAGGCCGCGCATGCCAAAGCAAAATTACCTGCGATTTTAGGTATTGATATGGCGGGCGTTGTAGAGGCCGTAGGTGAAGAAGTTAATCGCTTTAAACCCGGCGACGAAGTTTACGGCATGACGGGTGGTATAAACGGTATACCGGGTTCGCTGGCAGAATATGCTGCAGTAGACGCCGACTTGTTGGCTATAAAGCCTAAAAACCTGAGCATGCGCCAGGCGGCTGCTATCCCGCTGATTTTTATAACCGCCTGGGAGGGCTTGGTTGACCGGGCCAATATTCGTAGCGGGCAATCCGTACTCATCCACGGCGGAGCTGGTGGTATAGGCCATATCGCCATACAAATTGCCATTGCAAAGGGTGCGAAAGTTTTTTCGACAGTCAAAACCACCCAAGCCGACCTTATTATTGGTTATGGCGCTACGCCTATTGATTATGAAACATTATCGGTAGAAGATTACATCGAAAAATATACCTCTGGCGAAGGGTTTGATGTCATTTTTGATACGGTTGGAGGTGCAACGCTTGATAACTCCTTTAAAAGTGCAAAACAATATACAGGACATGTTTTAAGTGCGTTAGGCTGGGGAAGCCATAGTTTGGCCCCGCTGTCGTTTCGGGGGGCTACCTATTCTGGCGTGTTTACACTATATCCATTAATATCCGGAAAAGGGAGGGTACATCACGGTGAGATATTGACTGAAGCAACTCAATTGATCGAGGCAGGTAAGGTTTTTCCACTGGTTGACGATGTAGAACATAGCTTTGAAACCATCGGGAAAGCCTACCAGGCGCAGGAACAAAGAACAGCAAAAGGAAAGGTAATTGTTAGCGTTGGCTAAACATCACTGTTTATAAATAAACAAGAGAATTATGAAGGCTATCCCAAAAAGAACTTTTCGATTTTATTTCTTGGCGTCCGTTACAATTGGCACACTCGTTTTTGCAGCGTTGCAATTCAAGCAGCCCCATATTACTAATCCGCCTGTAACCAGTGATATTCAAGTTCCGGCGAATGTAAAAGTTATACTGCGACGCGCCTGTTATGATTGCCACTCTAATGAAACGAACCTGCGTTGGTATGATAAAATAGCGCCGGTATCCTGGCAAGTTGCCGCCCATATAAAAAAGGGGCGCAAACTGATGAATTTTTCCGAATGGAACAAATTAGCACCAGCCGATCAAAAAGCAAAGTTATGGGAATGTTTAAATCAAATTAATGCCGGAGCTATGCCCATAAAAGATTACGAAATGGTGCATACCTCGGCAAAAGTGTCTGAACAGGATTTAAATATGCTAAAAAATTATTTAACAGCCTTGACCGGCAATAACTTAATGGATACCGCAAAACTGAACGCCAGAGATCAGCAATACAAATTGTTCAAAAACAAGATAACCGCAGTTATGACATTGCCGAAAGCGCTGAACGGTATTGAGTTTATTCCTGATTACAAAAACTGGAAACCTATCAGTACAACCGAACGGTTTGACAATGGCACTATGCGGGTGATATTTGGTAATGAGGTTGCCACTAAAGCTATAAATGATCACCAGATCAACCCCTGGCCAACAGGAACCATTTTTGCCAAAGTTGCCTGGGAACAGGTGGCTGATGATAAAGGTAATATCACCACCGGGGCATTTAAACAGGTGGAATTTATGATCAAGGATCAGGAGAAATATGCCAGCACCCATGGCTGGGGGTTTGCACGTTTTAAAACCCCGAAACTGGTGCCTTATGGTACAACGTTAATGTTCGCCACTGAATGTATTAACTGCCACCGGCCGCTTAGCGATAACGATTTTGTTTTTACCCAACCCATAAAACATTAAAACTTATGAAAATAATAACATTACTAATTGCAGCTTTAATGATATCCGGCTGCGCCAATCATAAAAATACGCCGGAAGCCGGAGAAATTAACGCCAAAGCATCACTTCCTGCCGATTTTAACTTTAATAAAATGGGACTCAAAGTGATTACATCAACCGTTAACAAAAAATCGGGCACTATGGCCACTTTATACGGAAATGATTCGGCTAAAGCGACCGCCCTTGCTGGAAATGGAAATTGCCGGCGCACATCTGTATTTGCATTAGTAACGTGGAAACAGCAAGCAGACAAGCGCTGGATTGGTGGAAACATTCCCGGCGATCTGTTCTCAGTTGAAATCTTAAAAGCAGATCCGGAAAAGATTACGGGTGTTTACAGCCGGCTTAAAGGCCCCGCTTTAAAAGCAGATCCCAATACATCGGGACAAAGCGTCCGGGCAAAATATATACTTAGTCTGAAGCCGTCCATAATGTTTTAAATGAGCGCGAAGGCATTATGATGGTTGTTAAATAAACAGGGTTGTGACGATAAATACGTAAAAAGGGTAATCCTGCACAATTAACAATAGTTAACACTCATTAGTAATGAGTTAACAAAAGCAGGCTGGTTTTCATGATAGTTTTGTTCAACAAATAAAACGCACAATTAATTTAAAAACTATCAAACATTTAAAATCACAATCATGAAAAAGTTATTCATTGTAGTCGTCGTAGCTGTATCTGCATCGTTATTATCGTTCAAAACTATCGCCCCTTCTGTTTGGACAGCAGATAAAGCGCACTCCCGGATAACCTTCACCATTACGCACAATATGCTTAGCGATGTTGAAGGTTCTTTCAAATCATTTGATGCTACTATTACCACACAGGGCGATGATTTCGCAGGTTCAACTATTATGTTCACTGCCGATGCCGCAAGCATTTCAACAGACAACGATTATCGTGACAAAGAAGTAAAGAGTTCCGAACTTTTAGACGTTGAAAAATTTCCCAAATTAACATTCAAAAGTACATCGGTCACTAAAACATCGGCTTCAACTTATAAAATTGCAGGCGACTTCACATTACACGGTGTTACAAAGCAGATTACCCTGGACGCTTCTGTTCGTACCGGCACGGGCATGCATAATAAACCAGCCGCAGGTTTTAAAATCTCCGGTACCATCAATCGCACTGATTTTGGGATTACTAAATACCCGGCCGCTTTGCTTGGTGATGAGATCACTTTGAATGCTAATGGGGAATTTGATAAGGATTAAGTCGAAATTTCAAACCGGACCCAGATACTGCTAGCAGGCATTATTACTAAAACTGAACGTGAAAAGACAAATTAGTGGTCATCGGCCACCTTATCTGTGCAAGTTCTATAAAGAAAAATATGATGAGGGGTTAAAAAGTGGAGATAAACTGGTTTTTTAAAAACATCTTGATGCAACAATACAACGTCCCGGGGTTCAACTATAATATCATTTCGACCTTCGGATTCGCAAAGCCGATTTTTTTGGGATTCTTGCACCCAATTGTGAGGCATAACAATCTGTACATTTGCTATTTATATAATAGCACTGTGATTGATAGTTAAACAATACTTGTGTGAAATCACCTTTGTTTAAACATTATTTAACTGCCAAAAGCGAAAAAGGCAGCTACTTTTTATCGTAACTGCCTCATTTTTCAGATAATCTGGTAGAGGGAACGAGACAAATCTCGAACTTTTTAGATGATATGAATGCGATTTGTGGTACTGTTGGGTTTCTTTCATAGAAGATTCTGCGACGGCAAATACCTATATTTAGACCTAATACGCTGAACATAGATCGGACGGAAGGTTGCTAAGTATGTTGTATCGTTAATTAATTAAACAATGAAACTCGTCGACACAATAGCCGATCCTATTTTTACCTTTCCAATTGAAGCAGCTAGTTTTTTTCCTACCCATCTGAGTCAACTATTAACGCATTATGTAGAATTAATTACCGCAGTTGACGACGAGTTTAGACCAATCATTCAGGAACACTTGCCCGGAATTAACGAAACCTGCCAAAATCTGTTGGCCGCTACTGATGCAGCCTTCAAGGGCAATATAGTGCACGCTAATAACATTTTTTCTCGGGTTATCACTAAGCTCGAACCTTATCTTGTATATCCGGATAAAAACTTCGTTAAAATGAATCCTACTCATTTGTTTAAAGCGAGACGGACGATGGATGGTCAATTTGGTTTGAATGATATGTTTCATGTGCCCTTTGAGAAAAGATATGAGATCAATACGACACGGTTTAGCCTACCAGGCGTCCCTTGTCTGTACCTTTCCAATTCTATTTATACTTGTTGGGAAGAACTAGAAAGACCTTCTTTTGCGCAAATGCCGGTTTCTAGATTCGAACTATCAGGAAAGAACTTTAAGTTTTTAGATTTCTCGAACAGCAGCGATTTTATAAAGCATAGCATCGTGCGCCGTCCCTACAGTCCAAATCCTAAAATCACAGAAGAAAAAGAGAATGAAATGTTCGATAGAACATTGGAACTTATCCGAACTTTCGTGTTACCTCGATACTTGCAAGCGTTTCCATTAATGGCAGCCTGTTATATTAAAGTCTTTAATCAGAACAATCATTTTAAGCCAGAATATATTTTCCCGCAAATGGTAATGCAGTGGATTATGACTCAAGATGATATTGACGGAATCTGCTATTTATCAACGAAAAGTAGGCCCCTTAATGATGAATTTTTTTCATTTCTACAAAACTTCTTGAATTATGCTATTCCGATTCGGGGTTTCAAGGAAACTGGCTATTGCGATACGATGGTTAAGCGCGTCAAGCTGACCGAACCGTTAACCTTTGAATTATTTAGTATCAGAAATCCGGTCTCGGCTACAAAAATTGTTGATTATGATGAAGATATTAAGAATAAGTTTTTCCCTTCTCCCATATATCATGTCAACCTCGGCGAAAAGATAGTACCCTACATGGAAACTACTTTCGGAATATTAGAGCATGAACTGATGAAAGCGCCAATTAAACCTATCGAAATTAAATAAGCATTTTCAGGCATGAAAGAACCAAAAGAATGGTGGACTAATGATATAAAAAATTGGCAGAGTATATCACCCGATACCGCTAAATTGATGCTTGATCAATCCGAAAAGTTACTAATTGAGACCATTGAATCAGCAAAAATAATTTCAGCCAAGACCACGCAATTAGTAGCATTTTTAATTCCATTGTCGACGCTGCTTGCAGGATATTTAATACAAAATTGGATAAGGAATGGATTTGATTATTTGTCAATCACGGCAAACTTGTGCCTCTTGTGCTTAGCAGTGAGTGCTTATTATTGTTATAAGAATTTCAGACCTTATAAAATTGCCATAACTGGAGAGTATCCCCACGACATTGTGACTTCAAAATACATCGACAATAGCTTTACCAAAGATGAGCAATATCTAAACCTTCTACTGAACGTTTGTGACAACATAGAAAATAGAATTCTAGTTAATGATGACTTCAATACTGACAGCATTAGGAATAACCGAATTGCAATTAAGGCTTTATTTATAATTCCGTTTTGCCCCCTTTTAGGTTATTTGCTCTCACTTCTGTTTTTTGCGCTCCATTGCGGACTTTAACGATCATTGAGGGAGTAGTAACTCTTGGCTTCGCCTCTTGATTTTGCCCCTTCGATGTATCATTGCCGGATTTATTGTTGCTCATTTATCGTTTTTCTTTGAAATCAAATATAAAAAAAGTACGATTATTTTGCTAATATTTTTATCAAAGTCATATCGGAAGAACCCTTACTAATCTGGCTTCATACTGTCTAGGGCTTCGACCTTTTTTATATAGACTGCCTGTTGTAAATCCGGGGTTATATTGGTAAACCAATAATCTTCCAATGTATCAGAAAAGATCAATTGGCAGCACTGCTTCTCTAATTGTTCCCACAACTCCTTACCCACCTCGTTATAGACAAGCCTTGCTAATAAGTTCTTTGGGAAATCTGTGCAATATTCCGTAATTCCTGACATACGTAATAATTGGATTTATGCCATTACTTTGGTAGTGAGATAGGAAATTAAAGATATGAAAAGGTATTCTTCTCTCCCAAAACTCCCAAAAATCAATGGGCAATCGGCTAGTAGTTGTAAAAATCTAAATTATTTTCCCAATTTCTATATCGTTACTCAATTTTCAATTAAAGTCGTAGGTTAAAAATGAAGTTAAATAATAGACTACAGATGGGTCTGGTTGATTATTCAAATATCTAATTACAAACCGTTTCAAAGATTTTGATTTAGACATAGCTTTAAAATAAAATTTAGTCGGATAGTGTGCGATCCAATGGATGTCGAACTTTTCATAATCGAAATTCTCCATATCCAAAACCCAACTGTAATAATTACTATAACTCCGGAATCTTTCGAACCGTTTGTCTTGCGTTACTATATCGAATTTAAAAATTATGTTTATCAGTTGATCAAGTCTATATATAAAGTTGGCATGTTTATTCATTCGCACCGTTTTAAAATGATACTGTTTCTTGGTCAAATCGATTTCATCGATTAGTTTAAATAACTTCTTCTTTTCGAACGGCAGGACATCATAAATCAAGGCATGGTAATACAATTCAAAATTAAAGTTGTGCGTGAGCATCTCATTGACCGATTGCATTAGTTGTGTTGTGTCATCAACCTTTCGGACGAGCGCAGCCAGAAAATCATAAACCAACATTTGATTTACTCGTGCCTCCCGGTCAAATATTTTTGTTAAAATAGCATTTGAATGTTTGGATGGCATGCGCCGGTTCGGATAACTGCTCGTAATTTCCTTTAATACACCGAAATCATATTTAGAACTATTCTCTAAAAAGTGCTCCATATACTGATCTCTCAATCCATCGTCAAATAATTTGCCACGTTGATGAACAAAGCTTGAAATTGATTCATAGTTAAAATAGTTTAAGGATTTTTCGGTCTTTAAAAAACTTAACAAGGCTTTGGCAAATTGATTGACTTCTTTGGGATGCAAGGAAAGCATCGTTCCTAGAGCGAGAATGTTGTCAAACGTTTTTGCATAAAAATCGCCAAAATGGTAATTACTAGCATCTTTATAGCTATTAACTGCTTTTCTGGTAGATTTCTCTGATGCAAAAACCCCTTTAGCAATTAATAGGAAATTATTGCCGTTAGCATTTGTTGATTTGTAGGATAATTCCTTCAGTTTGTATTTGTTGAAATACTTAAAGAGCATTTTTTTATTTCCGTATAAAATGAATCGACTGACCCAATAGTCATCGAAGATTTCCAAGGAACTATTATCTGTGCCTCTCATAGCATGAGAAGCGAACAACCCCTTAATTACGTGAGTAAAGAGTCTATCAAAGTTATTGTAGGCGTCATAAATTACTCCGTTGTTATTAATAAACGAATCGAGTACCGCGAATTCTTGTACCAATTTGAAAACATGGCTGTTTGAACTCCATCCACCTTTTAGAAAAGAATCATAATGATCTTCGATCTCTCCGACCTTTTCCACGATTGTATCAAAGGTCTCATGAAAGAATGCACCGCTTGCTATCCATTCCATGAGATCGTAGTTGCCTGCGGATTTCAATTTTACACATTCTTCAATAGGATCGATCATTTTAAGATCCGAAATACACTCATTACTTAGGTCCGAAGCTGAAAATGGGGAGTCAATTAATTTACCAAGATGTCGTAAGTTGTACTTACACAAAAAGTAAAAGAAGAAGCTTTTTTCAGACTCTGCTCTCGCCATCGTCTCTTGATAAATCCCTATTGCTGACGAATAATTGCCTAATTTATAATTATAATAGGCTTTCATCATGCTTTCTGGAATTGATTCTACGGGTTGAGAAAGACCTGAGATAGTCGCAACAATATCAAACTTGGCGAAGCAGCACTTAAAACATTGACAATTTGTAGCAGGATTAAAATGGATATTCGCAACCCTGCGGCTTTTCTCGGCTCGTAAGTTGAATACTAAATTGCTGGTAAGTCTTTTTAAAACGTAATTAATTTTTTCTTTAGAATCCTTGATGTTGACTAGCAAACTGCCATCAATTAGCTCAAATGATAGAGAATTATCAATTTTTATGTTTTCAAAAAACTCGACCAGTTCGTCACGCACATTATCTATTTCAAATTGGGTGTAATAGGTATAGACATTACCTGGCTTTGAAAAAGGATGATATTTTGCAAGCTGGTGCAGAGGAATAAACGAAATATCCTCGAAAATATCTTTAAACAAATAGTAAAGACTATCTAAATCATTAAGCTTAACTGACGACTTGTAAGAATATTTTTCATTGCGAATAATTTTGCCCGTTAAGAAATGTTCGGGAATTAGGTGATTTTTTACGTCCGTTATGAAATGTTGTATTTCCTTATAATAATTGATCTTGACCTTATCGAAACGATTCGCGAAATCATGATGAATAACGTACCCATCCTCTGAATCTATAGCAAAATCAGTATGATTAAATGATATGAAATTCAAAATAGGAATGTTGTTGTGTTCACAATACAGTGCTGCAGAACCAATGATTTCCCAATCGTTAAGGCTTATTTGTTTTATATGAAAAGGGGCTTTCTTCTCTCGAATTCTCTCTGCTACCTCATGATTGATTGCCTGGGGAGTGGTGAGAACAGTTGCATTCTCCAATAACTTATCGACTAATTCAAATTGCAGGTTAATGTGGGCTGTAGTAATAGGAAGTTGACTTGGTATTATTTCCGATTTGGAATTATCTTTCGACTTTGGCGATCCAAGCAGTTTTCTTGTCTTTCGTTCTTTATCATCGTCCTTATGTCGTTTCCACTCCTCAAGAATAACTTTATGGGTAAGCAGCGTGATTTTGCCTGAGTTAATATAGTTTTCCAGCTCAATTAAAGCTTGACTATATCCGGGAGCATAAACAAGTTGTAACAACGAGCAATTATCTATTAATAGAACCATCACATTTTTCAATACGTGTTGAAGATATATAGATTCATAAGTAGTTGCAATAAATTATTAATCATGAGGTATGTTCAATGTTTTAGCACTGAACCCCTTACTCTCAGTGCCATCGATCAAAAGCTTTAAATAAATATCATATTTCGGC
>Ga0206934_1072_pt1 | contig 30742 bp, 44 predicted proteins | sample Alteio_BWOrgHeat_16_FD_152932 | JGI IMG/M metagenome (GOLD analysis project Ga0206934, IMG submission 152932) | Enriched cells from forest soil in Barre Woods Harvard Forest LTER site, Petersham, Massachusetts, United States -... | ecosystem: Environmental > Terrestrial > Soil > Temperate forest >...
ACTTTAATTCGACAATCGGCTCCTTCTTTTATAATCCTCCAGTTGAAAGGGCTCCGTCTCCGCCTCCCAAATCTGCTAGCCTCAAAGCATAGTTGATCAACGTTTAATTGCGCCAGTCACTGGAATTGCTTTGTCCGGCATTTTGACTGGCACGATTCCCTTTTTTTACTCTTTAACTATTTTATGAAAAAACTATACAGTGTTTTTGTATTGTCATTTTTGACGAGCTCTCTTTTTGCTCAGCATGAATTATCCGGGAAAATTACAAGTGAGAAAGATCACTCAGCGTTAGCTGGTGCAACTATTTACATCACCGATCTCAGACTCGGTGCTTTTAGCGATGCTGACGGAAAATTCACTATTCAGAATATGCCCAATGGGAATTATCTGATTGAGGTAAGTCACATTGGCTATGCTACCCAAGTCCGCAAGGTTACAGTTGGAGGTACGGCCACATCCGATTTTGAATTGGCTGAATCACGTGTTCAGTTAAATGAAGTGATCGTGACCGGAGTAGCAAGCGCAACGGATAAACAAAGAAGCCCGATTAGTGTTGTTACTGTCAATTATGATGAGATCATGGAGAAAGCATCAACGAATGTAATCGATGCGATTTCAAAAGTGCCGGGAGTTTCTGCAATTACGGACGGCCAAAGTATTTCCAAACCTGTAATTCGCGGGCTTGGATACAACCGAGTGTTGACGATAAGCGATGGTGTACAATTGGTTGACCAGGCTTGGTTTGATGAGTTTGGTATCGAAGCTGATCCTAATGCTGTGAACAAATATGAAATACTGAAAGGTCCAGGCTCACTGGCGTATGGTTCGGATGCGATCTCAGGTGTGGTGAATTTGATTTCAGAACAGCCTTTGCCAGAAGGACAAACCAAAGGCGAAGTGTTGATGAATTATCAAACCAACAATGGGCTCATTAATAATATGATTCATCTGGCGGGTACAAAGAATGGGATTTCTTGGAGTGGTCGGGTTGACTACACAGCGGCTCATGCATATCAAAATAAATACGATGGCTACGTGTTGAATTCGCAGTTCAACAATTTTAATACGGATGCCCGAATTGGCCTTCATCGTAAGTGGGGCTTTACGCAATTGAGAGCTACTTACTTCGATATGAAAACTGGGATTGTTGATGGAACACGGGACTCAACAAGCGGGACATTGATGAGACAAGTTGCTTATCCTGATTTGAACGGAGGTGCACCAACGTATGAAATCCCGACTAAGCAAGAACAGACCAGTTATCAACCGTTCACAATCAATCAGCGAATTCAACACACGAAGTTAGTTTGGGATAATAGTATTGCCGTGGGAAGCGGAAGGATTGCGGCTATTTTTTCGTGGCAAAGAAATCAGCGTCAGGAGAGCAACGACCCTACAATACCAAACACGCCTAATATTTATTATTACTCCAACGCAGCTACATATGATGTAAAATATTTGTCGCCTCAATTTCATGGATTTAATGTTTCAACTGGAGTGAACGGGGTGTATCAAACTTCACAAAGCCTTGGCACACTTTTGTTGATCCCGAATTATGATTTTTTTCAAATCGGCGGGTTTGCTATTGTCGATAAGCAAATTGATAAACTTAATCTAAGCGGAGGTGTTAGATATACAACGCGAACATTTAATGGTCATGATCATTGGGTGGACTCAACAACGCAAGCACCTTCAATACCCAACGGCCCAAATTCTTTTCACGAATTTCAGGGATTCAAATCCAAATTCAACGGACTTTCTTTCAGCGTTGGCGGAGCATACAATATTACTGACAAGGTCTTTGTGAAGGCCAATATCGCTAGGGGTTGGCGTGCGCCAAATGTTTCTGAAGCAGCTGCGAATGGTGTGCATGATGGCACAGTGGTTTACGAAGTTGGAGATTCAAAACTAACTCCTGAGACAAGTTTGGAAGAAGACATCGCCTTTGGGGTAAATTCAAGAGACGTAAGTTTTGAAATAGATTTCTTCAACAACAGCATAAACAACTTTATTTATTCTCAAGGCTTGAAAAGTATTCATGGTGGCGATTCGATCAATAACTCGTTGAATGCTGCAGGCCTTGGCGCTGCGCCAGTTTATAAATTCACACAAGGAAAAGCTCAGCTATACGGCGGTGAAGTAGGCTTGAATATTCACCCGAGCACGATGCGTTGGGTAGAACTCAACTCTACAGTAAGCATGGTATACGGCGGTCTCAAAGGAGTTGCTGATTCCGTTAAGTATTTGCCATTTGTTCCGCCTACACGCATCACAACCGATCTTAGATTCAATATTAAAAAAACAGGAGAAGGTTTAAAAAATGTCTTTGTTAAAATCGGTTTGCTCGATGTTTTTCAGCAAAGCAATGTTTACAAACAATTTGCTATTTATAACGGACTGAATACTGCCCTGACTCCGTACGAATACAGAGCCAGCAAATCGCCTACACAGGGATATGTTTTATTTAATGCATCCGTTGGCGGTAATATTATTTCCAATGGCCAAACTCTTTGTAAGATTTATGTCACGTGCAACAATGTATTTGACACTCCTTACATGGATTACATGAGTCGCTTTAAATACAATCCTGTGAACTACACAACCGGCAGAGTTGGCGTATTTAATATGGGCCGAAATGTGAGCTTCAAAGTAGTGATCCCCATTAACTTCAAGAAGTGATATTTTGTGTGGCGGTCTGACAGGCGTTAGGTTGTCAGACCGTCTTTTCCGAATAGGTGATCGGCGTGCCGGTGGCACGAAGTAATTTTAGTTTTTCTAAAAAAACATCTTTGAATCTAAGGTTGATATTGACCAGTATTGATGCTTGCTCTTCATAGTTCTGATTTTCAATGGTCAGATCAAACTCTTTTACCATCCTCATGATTTCCGGAGAGGCAGTGTATTCAAAATTCAAAGTGAACGAGGTTGTAATTTCAGTTTTAATGATCTTCGCGTTTGCAAGTGCCGTTTCCGCGGCTGCTTTATAAGCCTGGATCAAGCCACTTACTCCTAATTTTGTTCCTCCAAAATAACGAACTACCACAACCAGAACATTTGTAAGTTCTTTCGAGCGGATTTGCCCTAAGATGGGCGTTCCTGCCGAATGGTTGGGCTCTCCATCATCAAAAGCCCTGAAGTACTTTTTATCTGCACCCAGCATCCATGCATAACAATGATGGCTTGCGTCAAAATATAGTTTACGTAAGGGCTCAAGGCTTGCTTTTATTTCCCTTTCATCGTGCACTGGATAGGCGAAACCGAGAAATTTGCTCCCTTTTTCCTTATAAAACCCTTCAGAAGCGGATTGAATGGTCAGAAAAGAAAAATTATCAGTAACTGCCATCGGGCTTTTGCGTCTAACATTCAAAATTATTCCATAAACTATAAGCAACCTTGTCCTCACCGATCGAGTCTTTCTTCTGTGAAACTTAAAATCATTATACGATGAAAAAATTACTCGCTATTCTCTTTTTGCTGGTCTCGGGTTTTGGCTTTGCTCAAAATAAGGAAATCAGGAACGTAAGCGTATTTACGAAATTAGCTTTTCGTGTACCTGGCAAACTGATCTTAAAGCAGGGTAGCCCGCAAAGCGTAGTGCTTGAAGGCGACAAAGAGACATTAAGCAAGATTGAGACGGAGGTAGACGGAAACAAACTTTCTATCGGCCGTGAAGGACGTTGGATGAATTGGAATTGGCGCGATGATGATAAGATTACTGTTTACATCACTATGAAAGATATTGACGGGTTGAGTGTGAGCGGCTCCGGCGACCTGATTGGCAGTGGAAAATTAACGAGCAACGATTTGGATTTAAAAGTAAGCGGCTCGGGTTCTCTTGAAATTGAAGTTGACGCTAAGGGTGCAATCGAAGCTGATGTATCGGGCAGTGGTGATATTGATTTGAAAGGCTCTTGCCAAAGTTTTGAAAGTAATGTGAATGGCTCTGGAAAAGTAAATATTGCGGCTGCTGTCGCCGGAAGAGCAGATGTGAGTGTTTCTGGTTCAGGAAAAGTAGTGGCTAGCGGCACTGCAAATCAGATCAAAACTACGATCAGCGGTTCAGGTAAAGTCCTTGCCGCCAACCTCGAAGTTGCAAAATGTGAAGTGCGCATTTCCGGCTCGGGCGATGTTGAAATCAATGTGAAGAATGAGTTAGATGCAACAATTTCAGGTAGCGGTAGCGTGACTTACAAAGGCAACCCAAGCCAGGTAAACAGCCACGCTTCAGGAAGTGGCCACGTGAGAAAAATGTAATAATCAATTTGAAAATTCGAAAGATCGAGAGCTAAGAAAACTCTTGATCTTCTAATATTTTATTCTTGAGCTTCGTGTGGTCTTGCCGAAAGCTTTTTCTCTTCTTTCCATTTCCTAAGATCTTCCTCACGCATTTTAATCTCTTCCTCCGAAGGTTTGTAGTCAATCAGCGATTTCAAATCAGGTTGCCCGGCGTCTACCCAGGCTGAGTACCAAATGCAGCCAATCATTAGTACGCTGGCACGCATTCGCCGTTCTACCATTCCAGATAGCATTTGATGATATTCTTTTGAATAGCTTGCTGAAAATACTTTCACAGTCTGTCGCCCGTTGGTTTCAAAATTAAATTTCTTATCACCCCATTTTGTCGCCAGTTGTTTTTCAAATAGTAAGACGGAATCAAGCGACTGGTGTGTTTCATATATAATTTTCCAGGCTGCGAGTTGCACGTTGCTAATATATTTTGCTTTGCCGGTGAAAAAATCAAAGTCGCCGGAGAATAATTCCGGCAAGCGCGATTCCCAGAAAGCATGAATACCATTCTGCCCGGTCAACTGACCATCATAATTTTTGGTGGTATGCAACGGCACATGAGCATCGGCAATGTAATGTCCAAGATCAGCTGAGAAACGGAGTATTTTTGTGGGATCGCGCACAAAAAACGCATCTTTCAATTGGTGATAAACTCTGAAGATATTCCAAGGCAAAATGCCGTGCGCTTGCAATGAATCTTCTCCAAATTTTTCAACGGCTTCTTTCCAATAACGTGGCAAGCGGTTGACAGCACTGTCACCATAATCATCCAAATCGATGTAATGCCGTGGAGCTTCCTCGGGTATGATGTATCTTCTCCGATCAGGATTGACTGCGGCTTCTTCGATGTATTGAATATTTTTTTTATAAAAAGTGATCATCTCTGCAGGCAACGTGAACACTGCAAGTCTATTGATTTTGCGATGACTGAAGAATCCCCACCCACCAATAATCAACGAGGCAAGACACAGGATGAATTTTATTGTGCGTGACAATTCTTTTGATTTCCCTTAAAGATAACAGCCCGTTACAATTTTTATGAATAAATTGAATTTTGATTATTAAATGAATAGCTCTTCACAAAAACAGTTCAGTCTCATTGGTGCGATCATCAGTTCAGGCGCAGTTATCTCACAGTACTTTTTATTAATTGAAAACACAGTAGAGACTTTTTTCAGAAGCAACTATTCGATTTTTCAGTTACTTCACAATTCTTACAAATGTATTGGCGCAACTTATGTCCGTAATCATTTCTGCTTTACTTATTGGAATTAAGAAATTGCACAAAGAAAATAATCCAATGAAAAATAATCTATGAAAACGAAACTTACTTTCCTGCTTACTTTCTTTTATATGAATACTCTGCTTGCTCAAAACTTTATTCCGAAATTTGATGTGCAAGGGCACCGGGGCGCTCGCGGACTGATGCCAGAAAATACCATACCTGCTTTTCTTTTAGCACTCGACTCCGGAGTAACGACCTTGGAAATGGATTTAGCTATTACAAAAGATAGGCAGGTGATTGTGTCGCACGAGGCGTGGATGAGTGCTGCGTATTGTCTCGATCCGTCGGGTAATCCGATTAAAGAGCGAGATGAACGGAAATTCAATATTTATCAAATGAATTATGAACAAGTTAAACTGTGGGATTGCGGCTCTAATGGAAATGAGAAATTCCCTGAACAACAAAAAATGAAAGTATCGAAGCCGCTATTGGCCGATGTGATCGTTGCCGCCGAAAATCATATAAAGAACTTTACCAAATATGAGGTTGATTACAACATAGAAGTGAAAAGCGCACCAAGCGGTGATTTAAAATTTCATCCCAAGCCCGAAGAATTTTCGGACTTGGCTTTTAAGCTGATTGATCAATACCTGCCATGGAACCGTGTCGTGATTCAATCATTTGATTTACGTGTGTTGAAATATTGGCATCAGAAATATCCCGAAGTACGTTTGGCTTTGCTAATAGAAAATCTGAAAAGCATCAAAGAGAATTTGGATGAGCTTGGTTTTGTGCCTGATATCTATAGCCCCGAATACCGGCTTCTCGACCAGAACGAAGTAAATTTTCTCCACACCTTTAATCCATCGCATCCAACAAAGCCGGAAAAAAAGAATGGCAGGCTTCGTGTCATACCATGGACCGTGAATGATGAAAAAGAAATGACCGAATTAAAAGAGATGGGAGTAGATGGTATTATTACAGATTACCCCGACAGAGCCAGGAAATTGAAACTGACTTTGAACAAGAAAAAATGAATTAGCTTCTCACAAAAATATTTTGGCCGACTCTGTTAATGTGATTAATTAGTTCCTTATTTTTTATTTTTTCAAATAGAAACAGATCAACCTTATAAGGTATAATTAGATCATCCAGTTGAGAATTAATTGTGGCTAAAAGCGATAGGTTGAGACTGGTTCCCTTTAATACAATATCAATATCAGAACCGTTTTTATAATTTCCTTTTGCTCGTGACCCGTAAAGTATTGCTTGATCAACTTGAGGAAAATTACTGAAGACAGATCGTATATCAGTGATTTCGCTATCAGAAAGTCCGTACTTCATTTCTTAAATAAATTTGGTTGAATACCTGAGCGTATTTTTTCTAATGAATGGCACAATTGAAGAAAATTATGGAAATATTTAACCCGAATTAGCTTGGCGATTTCGTTGGCAGTTTCATCGTCATATGTGTGTACCGTTAGCTTCCGATTTTCAACCATTTCCATCCACGATTTTCCATCTTGGATAAGTCCTCGTTGAAAAGCCAAGCGAAACGCATCTTTGCTACCTTGAATCGATTGTTCTCCTTGCTCTTCATAAAAATCTTTAATGACATTCCAGGCTAATTCGTAAGTGTATTCAAAAGCCTTGATCAAGCCTTGCTCCTCAAGCTCATTAAGTTCAATTTTGTCAATGAACTTTCTCAATTGATTGAGTGCTTTGTTATAATTTGAAAATCTCTGTAACCAGCGAATGTCTCTTGATTCTTCCATATCACTGCCAAAGATAGTTCGTTTTATTTTTTACTTGATTCCTTTACTTCTACCAATTTGCTGCATTCGAATATACAAATTTGGAAAGCGCAACGCGGAGGTTTTTCCGCGCAAATGCTAACTGCTGCTTTTAACAGCCACAATTTTAGTCGGATGACTTAGTTTGTAATCGATTTTTTGAGAACGAAGGCCTAGTCTTTTATTTACATAGCCTTTTTTATAAGGCTTCACGCGAGCGTCAAATTCCAACAGCATTCCTTCCTTGATCTTGGCGTCTTCAAATCCTTTTGTAAAACTGAACCAAAGATGGTCTGCAACGATTTTCCCGGTTTCAATATCCAGTATGTTAGTTAATAAGATAGTGTCTTCACTAAAACCCTGATAGTTGGTCTTCTTTCCGATGCGGCCAAATGTAGCCTGAAATTTTTTTCGTTCGCCTTCTACTTTAGCTAGTCCTTTTCTCATGGAACATATTTAGCGAAAATAAAATTGTGAAATCAAGGATGGGAGATGCCTCTCTTGCTGTTGATTAAATATCTTTGCTAATATCTTGTAATAGATAACACTAAAACGATTTTGGTATGTTCAACGACCCTGAGCTCAACGGCAAATACCTGGGCACGATTAGCTCAGACTTTATAAAAGTAGCCGACACCCTCAAGGAAGCTTCGTATCAAATTAGGAAAAGCGGCTTCGATTATCCGGTGTTTGCCATCTCTAAAGAAGAAATCCCTATCGGGCAATTGCTGATCCGAAAATTTGAACTGAACCTCGATTGGAATTATTACGCTTCTTTCATGGATGAGTTTGTACAACGCGAACTCATTGCCACCGATAAAGCAGAAGATTTTGTTAATGCCTACAAAGACCCCGACGAGTTTTGCTGCCTCTTCGTAGTAGATGAAGAGTTCACCAGCTTTGTTTTTATTCCCTATCCGGAGGATTAAAAATGCTTCCAGCCTTGGGCTTGAATCGGTACTACAGTTCCTTGTTTCGAGATCATCACATTTTGATTTACGTTATCGTGCATGTGCCCGATAAAATGGATGTCGGGGTGATTTTTTAATGGTTCAAAATCAGAAGGCTTGATCGTGAACAACAATTCATAATCCTCGCCTCCATTAAGGGCTGTCGTTGTAGGATCAATCTTAAATTCGATTGCAGTGTCATATGCCAATGCATCAATTGGAATTTTGTCTTCAAAAATCTTACTACCCGTATTCGAGTTTTTTCCAAGGTGCAACAGCTCACTGGCAAGTCCGTCCGAAATATCGATCATGGAAGTAGGTACGATATTCTTTTCAGCAAGCTCGTAAACAATGTCCATGCGCGCTTCCGGTTTTAACTGGCGGCCAACGAGGTATTCATATTTTTCCAGGTCAGGTTGCATTTGCGGATTAGCCTGATATACCTGCTTCTCACGTTCCAAAATTTGAAGCCCAAGAAAAGCCGCTCCCAAATCGCCGGTAACACAAATAATATCATTGTTTTTTGCGCCGCTGCGCAATACAGTTTTTTCTTTTGCCGCTCGCCCGATTATTGTAATAGAAATCACTAACCCCGAAGAAGACGAAGTAGTATCGCCACCAACCAGATCTACTTTATAATTTTTGCAAGCGGCATTGATACCTTCATAAAGCATATCCACGGCTTCCAAAGAAAACCGATTGCTCAGCCCAAGCCCGATAATGATTTGCTCCGGTTTGCCATTCATGGCAGCGATGTCGCTCACGTTTATGGCTACGGCTTTGTAGCCAAGGTGCTGTAATGGCATATAGGCGAGGTCAAAATGGATTCCTTCCAGCATCATATCTGTGGAAATCAATACATTTTCAGTGCCGATATCAATCACCGCGGCATCATCGCCAATGCCTTTGAGCGATGTAGGGTTTTGAAGTGAAAAATTGCTTTTTATCCTGTCAATCAACCCAAATTCGCCCAATTGGGCTATTTCTGTTCTTTTCTGATCCATTGGTAAATGTCGTTTGGCTGTCGCCTGGTTAGTTCGTCCGGCAAAAATACGATTTGCAGAGGACAGCGTGGTCATTGGCCACAGAAGCGGGTATTTAGTACCAGCAAATCGAAAGAATATGAAAAAGTGCGTTGTAGTATTTGTCTCAGCTTTAGTCATTTTAAGTTCATGTGCTTCGCCCAAACCGTATTACAAAACGTCTGTTGGGAAAAAGAAGCAGAAGTATTTCAACTCTATTCAGTATGGCCAAAAAGAACGGCCGAAAATGGATTTTTAAAAGATTCGACTTATCGGTTTTGACATTGGAATTTTGATTCTATCGAAATAGGATCAAAGGAAAACATTCTCCTTTTTGAAATTCCATTCGTTCCAACGGCAGCTCTAAAAACCCGTCAGCGTCTTTCAGGTTTGCAAAATCGCCCGAGCCTCCACCAGCACATGGATAGGCCAGGAGTCGTCCGTTTTCATTTTCGATTTTTACCTGCAGAAAATACGTGAGCGAAGGCGCGAAAGTAAAGTCAGCGGCGAGGATGGCTGAATGAGCTTTCGTTTTTAAGTCCATACTTTTTTCCAGCCATGGTTTTACATAGCGATGAAAGCACATAAAAGTTGATACCGGATTGCCGGGCAAAGCAAAGACGGTGTTTTTGTCAGAATGACCAAACCACATTGGCTTTCCGGGGCGCTGGCTTACTCCATGGAATAATTTTTTGATGCCGAGCGACTCCAGTACTTTCGGCACAAAATCGAATTTACCTTTGGAAACACCACCCGAAAGAATAATCAATTCATAATTACGCAAAATCGATTTTATGCTATCAGTTAATTCTTTTTGATCATCCTTTAAATGAAAAACATCAGCCTCGCAGTCCAATTCGTTTAGCGCAGCAAGTAGCGCGTAGCTATTTGACTTTCTGATTTCGTGTGGCAAGGGCATATGGTCTACATCCACCAATTCATCGCCTGTAGAAATTATTACCGCCTTTGGGTTTTTAAAAACGGCTACTTCCGATTTACCAACGGATGCCAGCAAGGCAATTTCTGCCGGAGATAATTTCATCGCCCCACTCAAAAGCAATTCATATTGATGAGCGTCACTTCCTTGAGAATGAACACTTTGCCCTTTCACAACTCCATTTTCAGAAATTGAAACAGCTTTGTTTTCAATCGTGAGGCTTTCGTACGGAATTATCGTGTCAGTTCCTATTGGCAAGGGTGCACCAGTCATTATTTCAATGCAATTTCTATTGTCAGTCAATAATTGTTGGGCTTGTCCAGCGGCTTGGACACCTTCAATTCTAAACTTGCGCTGCCCGTGCTGATATTTTTCAAAAGAAATAGCGATGCCATCCATTGTGGCCCGGTTAAAAGGAGGCAAGTCGCGGTCAGCTTTTATTTCTTCGGCTAATACTCTTCCGTTTGCAAGTGTGAGTGGCACTTTTTCTATCGAGGGCTTAAACAAATGGTGGAGAATAATATTTTCGGCTTCGGCCACGCTCACCATCGAATTAGTATTTTTGTTCAAGGCAAGTTATGAAAAAGAAGCTGAGCCATATTGATCAGAAAGGCCATCCGGCAATGGTAGACGTCTCCTCAAAAAAGGTTACCGAGCGCACTGCCCGCGCCCGCGCAACTGTGAAATTGACCTCAAAAATTATTGAAGCAATTAAAGGAAATGAACTGATCACCAAAAAAGGCCCGGTATTTCAAACGGCTATCCTTGCAGGAGTAATGGCCGCCAAAAAAACCCATGAGTTGATTCCTCTTTGCCATCCGTTGATGACAGAAAATTGTCAGGTGACGATAACCCTTAAAAAAAACAGGGCTCTTATCAGCACATTTGTGAAAGTCACTGCCAAAACCGGAGCTGAGATGGAGGCATTAACAGCCGCCGCAGTGGCTGCCCTCACGATTTATGATATGTGTAAGGCTCTTTCACACGCTATTATAATAGAGGAGATACGTCTGGTAGCCAAAACCGGTGGTAAAAAAGACTTCAACCTTTGATTTCCTATTCGGGAATAATCCCTTTGAGATTGAACTCTTCAGGTTTTTTTTTCACCCGCACTTGCTAGCTATACTTTAGTTCCTATCTTTGCAGTCCTTTTTGCGGGAGGAAACCCACAAATCGGTTCAAAATCAAGCAAATAGGTTTCAATTATGCCTGGAATATTAGGACGTAAAGTAGGAATGACCAGTGTTTTCGGCCAAGATGGTCAAAACATATCGGTTACAGTCATCGAGGCTGGGCCTTGTGTTGTCACCCAGGTGAAAACCAAGGAGACTGACGGTTACAATGCTGTTCAGTTAGCTTTCGGTGAGAAAAAGGAGAAAAATACCTCTAACCCAATGGTTGGCCATTTCAAAAAAGCCAATACCACTCCGAAGAGGCACTTGGTAGAATTCCGCGATATCAGCGAAGAATATGCTGCATTAGCCGAATTAGGTAAAGAAATAAAAATAGGTGACGTATTTATCGAAGGTGACTTCCTGGATGCTGTAGGTACATCAAAAGGTAAAGGTTTTCAAGGTGTGGTAAAGCGCCACAATTTCGCCGGAGTAGGTGGCCAGACTCACGGTCAGCACAACCGCCTTCGCGCCCCTGGTTCTATGGGTAATGCTTCGTTCGCATCACGCGTAATCAAAGGCAAAAGATTGCCAGGCCGTATGGGTGGCGAGCGTGTGAAGACTACCAACTTGAAAGTGGTAAAGATTTTGGCGGAACAAAACCTGATCCTTGTCAGTGGTTCAGTTCCCGGTGCAAAGAATTCAACGATAATCCTTCAAAAGTAATGGACTTAGCTGTTGTAAAACATAGTGGTGAAAAGACAGGCCGCAACGTAAGCCTCTCCAATGAGGTTTTCGGAATCGAGCCCAACGACCATGCAATCTATTTGGATGTGAAAAGCATCCTGGCCAACAAGCGTCAGGGAACTCATAAATCTAAACAGAGAAATGAAATTAGCGGATCTTCTAAAAAGATCAAGAAGCAAAAAGGCACAGGTGGCGCCCGTGCGGGTAACATCAAAAACCCTCAGTTCAAAGGTGGTGGCCGGATTTTCGGACCTGCTCCCCGCGATTATTCTTTCAAACTGAATAAGAAAGTAAAAGACTTGGCACGTAAGTCAGCTCTTACCTATAAGGCAAAAGATAATTCTATCGCAGTCATCGAAGATTTCAACTTCGAAGCTCCAAAGACTAAGCAGTATTTGAGCATGCTCCAATCACTGTCGTTGGGTGATAAGAAAACACTTCTCGTTATTCCCGAATCCAAATCAAACCTTGTCCTCTCGGGAAGAAATGTGAAAAACACAAAAGTTATTACTGCTTCCCAGATCAATACGTATGATGTGCTCCATGCCGAGCATTTGATCCTGGCCGAAAGCTCAGTAGAAAAAATCAGCAACCTGTTAAACCAAGCGTAGTCATGAGCATATTAAAAAGCCCTTTGGTTACAGAAAAAGTTTCTGCCCTCAACGAAAAAGGCAAGTACGGATTTATTGTAGAAGAAACCGCCAACAAGGTGGAGATCAAGAATGCCGTTGAGAAAATGTATGGAGTTAATGTATCACGTGTAAATACAATCACCGTATTGGGCAAGAAAAAAGTACGCTCTACAAAAGCAGGAATGCTGGTAGGCCGTAAGCCAGGCTACAAAAAAGCCATCGTTACTTTGGCAGAAGGTGAAGTAATTGATTTTTACAGCAACGTATAATTTATTAAGACAACCCTTAATTAAGGTCAGTCATGGCAATGAAGAAATTAAAACCAGTAACTCCCGGCACTCGACACAGGCTATCGCCTGGGTTTGAGGATATCACGGAGACGCGCCCGGAAAAATCACTGTTGCAAACCATAAAGAAAACTGGTGGCCGTAACAACGTAGGTCATATGACCATGCGGTATATCGGTGGTGGTCATAAGCAAAAACTGCGTATCATCGATTTCAAGCGCGATAAGTTTGGTATTGCTGCCGTAGTGAAGTCAATCGAGTATGATCCTTCACGTACAGCTCGTGTGGCCAAATTATATTATGCTGATGGTTCTAAGACTTATATAGTCGCTCCTCAGGGGATTAAAGTAGGACAGACCCTAATGTCGGGTCCTGATGTAGCTCCTGAAGTTGGAAATGCTTTGCCATTGGCTAAAATACCCGTAGGAACTATCGTTCATAACGTAGAAATCAAGCCGGGCAAAGGTGCTTCAATTGCTCGCAGTGCTGGATCATTTGTTCAGTTAGTAGCACGCGAAGGAGACTATGCAACATTGCGTATGCCTTCTGGCGAAATGCGCAACGTATTGGTGAATTGTGTTGCCGTAGTTGGCGCTGTTTCCAATGCAGAGCACATGAATGAAAAAGTAGGTAAGGCAGGCCGTTCTCGTTGGAGAGGCAGACGCCCACGTACTCGTCCGGTAGCGATGAACCCTGTCGATCACCCGATGGGTGGTGGTGAAGGTCGCGCATCTGGTGGGCATCCACGCTCTCGCCGAGGATTGTTGGCGAAGGGTAAGAAAACCCGTCACCCGAAAAAATATTCTGATGGTTTAATCATTGCAAGGAGGAAAAAATAATGGGAAGGTCAGTAAAAAAAGGTCCATACCTCGATAGCCGCTTGCTCAAGAAAGTGCAAGTGATGGAGCAAGCAGGTAAAAAATCGGTGATCAAAACATGGTCACGCAGAAGTACAATTACACCTGACATGATCGGGTTCACATTTGCTGTGCATAACGGAAATAAGTTTATTCCGGTGTATGTAACTGAGAACATGGTCGGTCACAAATTGGGTGAATTTGCACCTACCCGCACCTTCAAAGGACACTCTGGAAATAATAAGGCGGAAGCTGCAGCAGCTAAAAAATAATCAGGCAGAAATTTTATAGATACCTGAAACATGGAAACTGAAAAGAAAAAGAAAAGATCGGTTGTAAAAAGGGAAAAACTGGATGCAGTAAAGCTCGCGGCCAAGTCTGGCCCTGCTACTGCATACCTCAATAACTCCCCTTCTTCACCACGGAAGATGAGACTCATTGCCGATTTGATTCGCGGAGAGCGGGTAAGCAGAGCCTTGAACATTTTAAAGTATGATGCCAAGCATCCTTCGGCAAAAATGGAAAAGCTTCTTTTGTCAGCAATCAACAACTGGGAATCGAAAAATACCGATGTGAAGTTGGAAGAGGCAGATCTTTTTGTGAAAGAGATTTTCGTGGGCGGTGGTCGTATTCTTAAGCGCTTAAGGCCGGCACCACAAGGTCGTGCTCACCGAGTAAGAAAACGCTCAAACCATGTTACCCTGGTGATAGACCGTATGCCTGCAAAAGCATCGACTGAGAAAACAACAGCAGTTAAAGAAACCAAAGAATAATGGGACAGAAAATAAACCCTGTAGGCCTTAGATTAGGCATCGTTCGTGGATGGGACTCAAGTTGGTTTGGAGGCAGCACCTTCTCAGACAAACTAATTGAAGATCATAAGATCAGAAAATATGTTGATGCCCGTATTCAAAAAGGCGGTATTGCCAAAGTGGTGATTGAGCGCACACTGAAACGCATCACGCTTACTATTCACACTGCTCGTCCAGGTGTAGTTATAGGCAAAGGAGGAACTGAGGTAGACAAGATCAAGGAAGAATTAAAAAAACTGACCAATAAAGATGTACAGATAAACATCTTCGAAATTAAACGTCCCGAAATGGATGCGAAATTGGTTGGTGAATCAATTGCACAACAGTTAGAAGCTCGTATTTCATATCGCCGTGCGATGAAGCAAGCAATTGCTTCGACTATGAGAGTTGGTGCCGAAGGAATTAAAGTGAAATTATCAGGTCGTTTGGCGGGTGCCGATATGGCGCGTACCGAACAATATAAAGAAGGACGCATTCCATTGCATACACTTCGTGCAGACATTGATTATGCAATCTCTGAAGCACAAACAGTGTATGGTAAAATCGGAATCAAAGTCTGGATTTTCAAAGGAGAAGTTTATGGCAAACGTGACTTATCGCCTAACGTAGGAATGGTAAGTAACCAAGGAAATGAGAACAAAGGCGGTGGTGCACCAAGTGGTGGCGATAGAAGAAGAGGTGGCGGTGGTGGTCGCGGTGACCGCAGAGATGACCGTGGCGGAAGAGGTGGCGAAAGGCAAGACCGTGGAGGCGATAGCCGTAGAGGAAAAAAATAATTTACTGAAAGATTTAAGGTAGCAACCATGTTACAACCGAAGCGAACGAAATACAGAAAGATGCAAAAGGGCAAGGTGAAAGGTTCAGCCACACGTGGCCACCAGATTGCCTTTGGATCTTTCGCCCTGAAAGCACTTGAGCCAGGATGGATCACTGCACGCCAGTTAGAAGCTGCACGTGTTGCTGTAACCCGCGCTATGAAGCGTGAAGGCCAGGTATGGATCCGTATTTTTCCGGACAAACCGATTACTCGCAAACCAGCCGAGGTGCGGATGGGTAAAGGTAAAGGTGCTCCTGAATATTGGGTGGCAGTAATTAAGCCAGGTACCATTTTGTTTGAGGCCGGTGGTGTAACAATGGCAACAGCAAAAGAAGCATTGGCGCTGGCCGATGGCAAATTGCCTATCAAGACCAGATTTACTGTGCGCAGAGATTATGTAGAACAAGCAGCAGTTAAAGCTTAATAGAAATGAAGAACGCTGAAATAAAAGGATTAAACATTGCTGAATTGACCGACAAAATCGGCAGTGAGAAAGAAACCCAACGCAAAATGAAATTTGCACATCAGGTTTCGGCAATTGAAAACCCAATGAAGATTCGCGAAACACGCAAACTCATTGCCCGGTTAAAAACAGAATTGATAGCGAAGCAAAGCCAAAAGTAATTTTCGATGGAAACGACAGAACGCAATAGCAGAAAAGAACGGGTAGGTAAAGTGGTGAGCAATAAAATGCAAAAATCCATTACCGTAGCTATGGACCGGAAAGTGAAACATCCGATCTATGGAAAGTTCATGAACAAAACGACCAAGTTCATGGCCCATGACGAAAAGAACGAAGCAGGTATTGGCGATATCGTGAGAATCATGGAAACTCGCCCGCTCAGTAAGAGCAAAAGATGGAGATTGGTAGAAATTGTTGAAAAAGCTAAGTAATCATGATATCAACCGAAAGCAGACTTACCGTAGCAGATAATAGTGGCGCCAAAGAAGTGCTTTGCCTTCACGTATTAGGCGGCACCAGAAGACGTTCAGCCAGTGTAGGCGACAAAATTGTAGTGACTGTAAAATCAGCACTGCCTACCAGCCAGATAAAAAAAGGAACGGTGAGCAAGGCAGTGATTGTACGCACTAAGAAAGAAGTGCGTAGAAAAGACGGATCATATATCCGTTTTGAAGACAACGCAGCTGTGTTGCTCACTCCACAAGACGAACCCCGCGGAACACGGATTTTTGGACCGGTAGCACGTGAGCTTCGTGAGAAGCAGTTTATGAAAATCATATCGTTAGCGCCAGAAGTATTATAATTAGTTTATGGAAAGGAAATCTAACAAGCAGCAAAAACTGCACATTCGAAAAGGCGACACCGTAAAAGTGTTGTCGGGTGATGATAAAAGCAAAACCGGAAAAGTGTTGGAAATACTAACCGGCAAGAACCGCGCTATAGTAGAAGGCATTAATATTATCACAAAGCACCAAAAGCCATCAGCAGGAAAACCTGAAGGAGGTATTAAGAAAATTGAAGGAGGCGTTCATATCAGCAATTTAATGCTGGTAGACCCTGCTTCTGGCAAACCTACCCGTACTGGAAGAAAGTTGAACGAAAAGGGTAGTCTGCAACGTTTTTCAAAAAAGACTGGAGAATTTATAAAATAATTGAGCCATGGCAACGCCTAGATTAAAAGAGAAATATGTGCAAGAGATCGTCCCGGGACTGAAAGAAAAATTTCAGTACAAGTCGATCATGCAGGTACCTAAGATTGAGAAAATCTGTATCAATAAAGGTATTGGTGCTGCAGTAGCCGATAAGAAAATGATTGATGTAGGTGTTGAGGAAATCACTACCATCAGTGGTCAGAAAGCAGTTGCAACACGCTCAAAGAAAGATATATCGAATTTTAAATTGCGTTCGGGTCAGGCTATCGGTGTGAGAGTTACACTAAGAGGCAACCGCATGTATGAATTTATGGATCGCTTGATGAACGTAGCTCTTCCACGGGTACGTGACTTCAAAGGTGTGAATGATAAGGGATTTGACGGCCGCGGTAACTATACCATGGGCGTGAAAGAGCAAATCATATTCCCTGAAATCTCTATCGACAAGGTGAGCAAGATCAACGGTATGGACATTACGTTTGTGACCAGTGCACAAACAGACGAAGAAAGTTATGAGCTCCTGAAAGCATTCGGGATGCCTTTTGCAAATAAAAACTAACCATGGCAAAATTATCCATCATAGCGAGAGACCTGAAGAAAGAATCTTTGGTTGCCAGATATGCCGCAAAACGCAAGGCATTGAAGGAAGCAGGCAATTATGCTGCCCTCGATAAACTGCCCCGCAGTTCTTCAAGAGTACGTTTGCGCAGTCGTTGCAAACTGACCGGAAGACCTCGTGGCTACATGAGTAAGTTCGGACTTTGCCGTAACCAGTTCCGTCAATTGGCCAATGAAGGGAAAATCCCAGGATTGACCAAGGCAAGCTGGTAGCTTGAACTAAAATAGTAGGTTGCTGAGTATCCAAGGTCGGGGCGACAAATAGTCAAACCGAAACCAGGTAACAGTTTGGAGAACCAAATTTGTTAATTATCTTTGCAGCCCGTTTCAGAAAACGGGTTTGCTTTTTTAAAGTAGATATTATGAAAATTACGGATCCTATTGCAGATTATTTGACCCGCGTTCGCAACGCAATCAAGGCTCGCCACCGCGTGGTTGAAGTCCCTGCTTCCAACATTAAAAAGGAAGTAACGAAAGTGCTTTTTGACAAGGGCTATATCCTCAATTATAAGTTTGAGGATACTCAAAACAAGCAAGGCAACATCAAAATTGCTTTGAAGTATAACCCTGAGACCAAAGAGTCTGCAATCACCAAGTTAGAGCGTGTGAGTTCACCTGGTTTGCGCCAGTATAAGCCTGCTACAGAATTACCTAAAGTCCTTAATGGATTGGGCATCGCTATCCTCTCCACTTCTAAGGGTGTGATTACCGATAAAGAGGCCAAGGCTTTGAATGTAGGTGGTGAAGTTTTGTGTTACGTTTATTAATCGAGCAAGACCATGTCACGAATAGGAAGATTACCAATAAGCTTACCCAAAGGTGTCACTTGCACTTTTTCGGAAGCAGAGCATTTAGTAACTGTAAAAGGCACTAAAGGCGAATTGAAACAAGTGATCGATCGCGATTTCAAAATCACGATGGAGGAAGGCAATGTATTAGTACATCGCCCTACTGAACAAAAGAGACATAAGGCAATGCACGGATTGTACCGTTCATTGATTGCGAATATGGTAGAGGGCGTGAGCAAAGGTTACAGACGCGATCTTGAACTTATTGGTGTAGGTTACAAAGCAACAGCTCAGGGCAATGTGCTTGATCTTAGCTTAGGCTATTCGCACAGTGTAATATTTGCTGTTCCTACCGAATTGAAACTACAGGCAGTTCAAGAGAAAGGACAGAATCCTTTGATCATTCTAGAAGGAATTGATAAGCAATTGATCGGTCAGATGGCCGCAAAAATTAAATCACTTCGTCCGGTTGAACCCTACAAGGGTAAGGGCATCCGTTATGTGGGTGAATTTGTACGAAGAAAAGCTGGTAAAGCGGCCGCTAAATAATTAAAGTTATGCCGAAGATTAAAGACAGAAGAAAACGGATCAAGTTAAGTATCCGTCACAAAATAGAAGGCACAACGGCAAGACCGCGGCTTTCTGTTTTCAAGAGCAACAAGGCAATTTATGCTCAGGTAATTGACGACTCCAAAGGTCATACGATACTGGCTACTTCTTCAAAAGATTTGGAATCAAAAGGCGGAGTAAATCTTGAAATATCAAAAACAGTTGGTAAGAAAGTTGCCGAAAAGGCTATTGCCAGCGGGATCAAAGAGATTGTATTCGATCGCAATGGTTATTTATATCACGGAAACGTCAAAGCTTTGGCCGAAGGCGCCAGAGAAGGAGGCTTAAAATTTTAAAGCATGACACAAAGTAACGTCAGCACGGTAAAGGCCAGCGAAATCGACTTGAAAGAGAAGGTAGTAGCTATTCAGCGCGTAGCCAAAGTGGTGAAAGGCGGTCGTAGGTTCAGCTTCGCAGCGATTGTAGTCGTAGGCGATGGCAATGGTGTAGTGGGTTATGGATTGGGCAAAGCCAATGAAGTAACTGATGCAATCACCAAAGGCATTGACGATGCTAAAAAACATTTGGTAAAAGTGCCGATTATTAAGGGTACTGTGCCACACGAATCGATCGGGAAATTTGGAGGAGGCTTTGTGTTATTGAAGCCGGCTTCAGCTGGTACTGGTGTAATCGCCGGTGGTGCTATGCGTGCTGTGCTTGAAAGCGCAGGCGTACACAATGTGTTAGCGAAATCGAAAGGCTCTTCAAACCCTCACAACGTGGTGAAGGCAACTTTCAAAGCACTGACAACTATGCGCGATCCTCAAACAATCGCTCGCAATCGTGGAATTTCATTGTCAAAAGTTTTTAACGGATAAGGATTATGGCAAAAGTTAAGATCACCCAAGTCCGTAGCACAATTAAAAGACCTGAAACTCAATTGAGAACCATTCAGTCGTTGGGCTTAGGAAGAGTGCATAACTCTGTGGAAGTGGAATACACTCCTCAGATTCAGGGCATGGTTAAAAAAGTAAGTCATTTAGTAAGCGTAACCGAATTATAACATGAAGCTGCATACGCTCAAGCCGGCTACCGGTTCGACAAAAACAAATAAGCGCCTTGGCAGAGGTCAGGGAAGTGGCGGGAGTACCGCGGGCCGTGGTCACAAGGGGGCTCAGTCACGTTCGGGCTATCACAAAAAGATAGGTTTTGAAGGTGGTCAGATGCCATTGCAAAGACGCGTCCCTAAATTTGGTTTTAAGAACAATAACAAGATTTATTTCAAGCCTATCAACTTGGATGCTCTTGAAGAACTGGCAACAAAAATAAAAGCTTCTACCATCAGCGTGCAATTAATGCGCGACAACGGAATCGTTGGAAAGAGCGATCAGGTAAAAATCCTGGGAAGAGGCGAACTGAAATCGAAAATATCTGTGGAGGCTCATGCTTTCTCAGCTACAGCAACAAAAGCAATTGAAACGGCTGGCGGTAGTGCCACAATCGTGAAATAAATGAAGCGTTTTCTAACGACCATAAAGAACATTTTTTCCATTGAAGATCTTCGTGTGAGGATTCTCAATACGATAGGCTTCCTGATCATTTTCAGATTGGGATCTTATATCGTATTGCCAGGAATCGACCCGAATAAGTTAACTGGAAATTCAGGTGGAATTTTTGATCTGCTGAACACATTTTTGGGAGGATCGTTTACACGAGCTTCCATTTTTGCGTTAGGCATTATGCCCTATATCTCTGCTTCTATCGTAGTGCAGTTATTAACGGTAGCGGTTCCACATTTCACCAAGCTTCAAAAAGAAGGTGAAAGCGGCAGAAAGAAGTTAAATCAATTTACACGCGTACTTACTATAGTAATCACAGCAGCACAGTCGTTCGGTTATCTGAAATCAATTGTTAATCCTGAAGCGATTATTCAGCCTGGGTTATTTTATACAGTCTCTTCGATGATCATTATCGTGTCGGGCACCATGTTCTGCATGTGGCTTGGCGAGCGTATTACAGATAAGGGTATTGGTAACGGAATAAGCATGCTGATTATGATTGGCATCGTCTCACGTTTCCCTGTAGCGATTTTGCAAGAAGTTGAATCAAAAGGATTGAATGGCTTGTTACTTTTCATCATTGAAATATTGGCTTTGTTCTTTGTGGTTGTTGGTGTGATAGCGTTAACTCAGGCTACTCGCAAAATACCTATTCAGTATGCGAAGCAAGTTGTAGGGAATAAACTTTATGGAGGCAAGCGTGATTTCATTCCATTGAAATTGAACTCGGCAGGGGTTATGCCAATTATCTTTGCTCAGGCATTGATGTTCATTCCTCCTTTGATGGCTAGCATTTGGCGCGATAGCGATTTGGGCGCTTATGTAGGAACTACATTTGCTGACTTTACTTCTTGGCAGTACAATTTATTGTTCGCGTCACTGATCATTATTTTCACTTTTTTCTATACAGCTATCACTGTTCCGTCAAACGATATTGCTGATAACTTGAAAAGAAATGGCGGGTTTGTTCCGGGAATTAAGCCTGGTAAACAGACTGCTGATTTTATAGATGCGATTTTATCAAAGATTACTTTGCCCGGTGCAATTTTCCTGGCGATGGTAGCGATCCTCCCTGCTTTTGCAGTAAAGGCCGGTATCACTCAGAATTTTGCTTACTTCTATGGTGGTACTTCATTGCTGATTTTGGTTGGTGTTGTACTTGATACCCTCCAGCAAATTGAAAGCTACTTGCTGATGCGCCACTATGAAGGAATGATGAAGTCTGGCAGAGTAAAAGGACGTTCTCAGTTTGCTGCGGCTTAAGGTGAAATGATTCACTATAAGACAGTAGAGGATATTCAGGTAATAAAAGAAAGCGCTCAGATTTTAGGAAGAGCGCATGCGGAAGTAGCCAAGGCCATCAAGCCCGGAGTGAAAACGAAAGACCTGGATAAAATTGCTGATGAGTATATCAAGGACAATGGCGGGTGGCCATCGTTCAAAAACTACCACGGGTTTCCAACTGCGTTGTGCATTTCGGTAAACGAAACGGTGGTGCACGGGTTTCCAGGAGATTATGAATTACGCGAAAGCGACATCATCTCTGTAGACTGCGGAGTGAAGTACAAAGGTTTCCATAGCGATTCTGCGTACACATATCCGCTGGAAAAAGTAAGCCCGGAAGTATTGAAATTATTGGATAGAACTTATGAGTCGCTGTATCTCGGAATTGCTCAGGCGAAAGCCGGCAACAGGATTGGTGATGTAAGTTTTGCAGTGCAGAATCATGTTGAGCAGTTTGGTTATGGCGTGGTGCGGGAATTAGTGGGGCACGGAGTTGGCAAAGATTTGCACGAAGATCCTGAAGTACCCAACTATGGCAAACGTGGTAAGGGACCGAAAATCGTGCCTGGCATGGTGTTCGCAATCGAGCCGATGATCAATATGGGAACGAAAAATGTAGTGCAGGAGAAAGACGGTTGGACAATAAGAACAAATGACCGCAAACCATCCGCTCACTTTGAGCACATGGTGGCGATCTTTGAAGACAGAACTGAAATAGTAACAACACACGAGTACATCGAAGAAAGTTATAAGTTCAAGTGGCGAAACAGAAGTCGATAGAGCAAGACGGAACAATACTCGAGGCGTTGTCCAATGCGATGTTTAAAGTGCAGTTGGAAAATGGCCACGAAGTGTTGGCACATATATCAGGCAAGATGAGGATGCATTATATCCGCATTTTACCAGGCGATAAAGTGAGATTAGAAATGTCGCCTTATGATTTGACTAAAGGCAGGATAACATTTAGATACAAGTAGTTATGAAAGTAAGGGCATCTATAAAAAAACGGAGCGCTGATTGTAAGATCATCAGGCGCAAAGGCAAGTTGTATGTAATCAACAAAAAGAATCCACGGTATAAACAAAGACAAGGATAATTATGGCACGTATAGCAGGTGTTGATATTCCGGACAACAAAAGAGGCGAAATTGGCCTCACATACATTTTTGGTATTGGCCGCCGGTCAGCCCAAAAAATACTTTCTCAAGCCAAAGTTGATTTGGACAAGAAAGTGAAAGACTGGAATGATGAAGAATCCAATGTGATCCGCGCAATTATTGCCGAGCAATTTCGCATTGAAGGTTCTTTAAAATCAGAGATTCAGCTCAGCATCAAGCGCCTGATGGATATCGGATGTTATCGTGGCTTACGTCATCGCAGAGGATTACCTGTGCGTGGTCAAACCACGAAGAACAATGCCCGTACACGCAAAGGCAAGCGTAAGACAGTGGCAAACAAGAAGAAAGCAGTTAAAGGATAATTGAAACAATAATACTTTTCGTATGGCAACAGCACCAGTAGCTGAAAAGAAGAAAGATAAGAGCAAGAAGCGCACCGTAGTGGTGGAGGCCGTAGGCCATGCCCACATCCGTGCTACCTTCAACAACATTATCATTTCACTTACCAATAGCACAGGTCAGGTAGTGGCTTGGGCGTCAGCAGGGAAAATGGGCTTCAAGGGCTCAAAGAAAAACACCCCATATGCCGCTCAGGTTGCAGCACAGGAAGCGGCAACAAAGGCTTTTGAACAAGGCTTGCGTAAAGTGGAGGTGTTTGTGAAAGGACCAGGTGCTGGCCGCGAGTCTGCTATCCGCAGTCTCCAGGCTTCAGGCATTGAAGTGATGACCATTAAGGACATGACTCCACTGCCACACAATGGTTGCCGTCCACCTAAGAAAAGAAGAGTTTAAGAATTTAAAATTCAGAGTTACTATTTTTGATTTGATGTAAATCTGATAGAACTGAGAATAAATTGAATAATTAATGATTGAAGGTAGTAGATAGAAAATCTAAAATCAGCAATCTAAAATCAACATAAGAAAATGGCAAGATATACCGGTCCTAAAGTAAGAATATCCAGAAGGTTCAATGAACCTGTAATGGGCGAGAGCAAAGTTCTTGCAAAGAAGAATTATGCCCCCGGCCAACATGGCAAGACCAAGAAGAGAAAGGTTTCTGAATACGCTACACAGTTAGCTGAGAAACAGAAAGCAAAATATATCTATGGTGTTCTTGAGCGTCAGTTTGAAAACACTTTCGATAAAGCTACCCGCAAGAAAGGTGTAACCGGCGAAGTGCTGTTACAACTTTTGGAATCTCGCCTCGATAACACCGTATATCGTTTGGGCGTAGCACCAACACGAAGAGCAGCTCGCCAATTGGTGGTACACAAACACATCTTGGTTAATGGCGATGTTGTAAACGTTCCTTCCTTCACATTGCGTCCTGGCGATAAAGTTGCCGTGCGTGAAAAATCGAAATCGTTAGAAGCCATCACCACTGCGCTTTCTGTGCAGGGAGCAAAAAAATACAACTGGCTGGAATGGGACGGAAAAGAACTGGAAGGCAAACTCATCAACCTTCCACCTCGTGAAGATATTCCCGAAAATATCAACGAACAGTTGATAGTGGAATTGTACTCTAAGTAATCCTGAAACAAAAAGTAAAGAGCTTATGTCAATATTAGCATTTCAAATGCCAGATAAAGTGGTGATGGAAAAGTCAGACGACTTCCATGGTCTTTTCACCTTCAAACCTCTGGAAAAAGGATATGGCGTTACCATCGGCAATGCGCTGAGAAGAATTTTATTGTCATCATTGGAAGGTTATGCAATCACAGGAATTAAGATTCCAGGAGTATTGCATGAGTTCTCAACCATTGAAGGCGTTGTAGAAGACGTAGCCGAAATCATTTTGAATCTGAAGCAAGTTCGATTCAGAAAAATAGGCGACACCAACGACTCTAAAGTGGTGGTGAACATTAAGAAACAAAAGCAGTTTAAAGCCAGTGACATCGCGAAGTTTACTTCAGGCTTTGAAATTCTGAATTCGGATCATGTGATCTGTAATTTGGATGAGTCAGCTCATTTTGAAATCGAACTTTCAGTTGAGAAAGGCCGCGGTTACTTGCCTGCAGAAGAGAACAAGCCAAACGAACAAGTATTTGGCTTTATTCCGATCGATGCAATTTTCACGCCTGTGAAAAATGTAAAGTACAGCGTGGAAAACACCCGCGTAGAACAGAAGACTGACTACGAAAAATTGATGGTTGAGATTGAAACCGACGGATCAATCCATCCTGAAAAAGCATTGGAAGGCGCAGCATTCATTTTGATCCAACACTTCCGTCTTTTCTCAGATAAATCAATCGAACTTGAAACCACGAAAGACAGCGAAGTAGAGCAAGTTGATGAAGAGATGCTGCACATGCGCAAATTGTTGAAAACACAATTGCATGACTTAGACTTATCTGTTCGCGCTTACAATTGCCTCAAAGCTGCCGACGTGAAAACCCTTGGCGAATTGGTGCAACTTGATATTTCTGATATGATGAAGTTCAGGAATTTTGGTAAGAAATCACTCGCTGAATTAGAACAATTGGTTTCTGATAAGAACCTGACTTTTGGAATGGATCTTGCCAAATATAAACTGGAAGAAGACTAATGAGACACGGAAAAAAAATAAATCACCTTGGAAGGACCTCTGCCCACAGGCATGCGCTTCTTTCAAACATGGCGTCTTCGCTAATCCTCAACAAGAGGATTACCACAACAGTGGCAAAAGCCAAGGAATTGAGAAAATATGTAGAACCTTTGATTACAAAGGCTAAAACAGATTCTACACACTCGCGCCGGGTTGTATTTTCATATTTGCAAAACAAGGAATCGGTAACTACACTGTTTGGAGAAGTAGCCGGCCGTACTTCTGAAAGACATGGCGGTTATACCCGCATCGTAAAATTGAGTGATCCTCGCTTGGGAGATGCAGCTGATATGTGCTTGATGGAATTGGTTGACTTTAACGATCTTTATAAGAAAGACGGAGCTGCCAAGAAGGCAAAAACCCGCAGGGGACGCAAAGGTAAAAAAGAGGATGGTGCTGAAGCCGGAGCAACTGAGGTTGCAACTGCTGAAGACAAGCCTAAAAAAGCTGCTAAAAAGGCGAAAAAGAAAGAATAAATTGAATCATTCATTTTATCAAAAAGAGGGATTGGGCGTAAGTTCAATCCTTTTTTATTTCCAAAATATTATAGTTAATCAAGTATTTTTGTTGACCCAATTCGGATTATGACAGACAAAGCATATTTACTTTTAGCAGACGGTTTGTTAATAGAAGGAAAAGCCATTGGCAAAAGGGGCACTTCCGGAGGTGAAATTTGCTTCAACACGGGAATGACCGGCTACCAGGAAATCTATACAGACCCATCCTATTACGGACAGATCATCGTAAACACTACAGCTCACATTGGCAACTATGGTACTGTAAACGAAGAGCAAGAATCAGCAAAGCCACAGATCAGCGGTATTGTTGTAAATGAGTTTTCAAGCGAATTTAGCAGAAAGACATCCAAAGAGAGCTTACAGGCTTACCTTGAAAAAAATGGTGTGGTAGGCATCACTGGTCTGGATACCAGGAAGTTGGTGCGCCACATTCGCAGCAAGGGAGCTATGAATGCAATCATCTCTTCCGAACATTCTCCGGAGCAACTGAAAGAGGAGTTGAAAAAAGTCCCTTCAATGGACGGATTGGAGTTGTCGTCTGTGGTGAGTACGAAGAAGTCTTACTTTGTTGGCAAGCCTAATGCGCCCATTAAGGTTGCGGCCCTGGATTATGGGATTAAAACAAACATCCTCTTAAATCTTGCTGCCCGCGGATGCTATGTTCAAGTGTTTCCAGCCAAAACGAGTACCTCAGAAATGGAATCATGGGCGCCCGACGGGTATTTTTTATCCAATGGCCCCGGAGATCCTTCGGTGATGGATTATGCAATAAAGACAGTTAAAGAAATCCTGACGTTAGATAAACCGGTTTTTGGAATTTGTCTTGGTCATCAATTGGTGGCTCTTGCTTGCGGATTGTCAACTTATAAAATGCATCACGGGCACCGCGGACTTAATCATCCGGTTAAAAATTTAGTTACCGGCCTCGGTGAAATGACTTCACAAAACCATGGTTTCGGCGTAAGAGAAAAAGACATTGAGAAAAACCCGAATGTGGAAGTGACACATATTCATCTGAACGATAACACAATCATGGGTATCCGTTTGAAGGATAAAAAGGTGTTTTCGGTACAATATCATCCGGAGGCATCTCCGGGCCCTCACGACTCCAACTACCTTTTCGATCAGTTTGTAACGATGATCAAAGAGAGCAAAAAGGAATTAGTAGACTAATAAGCAAACCCTAAAATCTTAAATTACTATGAGTTTTATTGAAAGTATTCACGCTCGCCAGATCCTCGACAGCCGGGGAAACCCAACAATAGAAGTGGATGTATTTACTGAAAGCGGGGCCTTTGGCCGTGCAGCAGTTCCGTCGGGAGCATCAACAGGTACACATGAGGCTGTGGAACTTCGCGATGGCGATAAGAAAGTTTTCATGGGAAAGGGAGTTTTAAAAGCGGTGGACAATGTCAATACCAAAATCGCTGCAGAAGTTGTCGGGCTTTCGATTTTTGATCAAAGCCTGGTTGACAAGGTGATGATTGAACTGGATGGCACTCCAAACAAAGGCAAACTTGGCGCTAATGCAATTCTTGGGACTTCTTTGGCGGTAGCCAGAGCTGCGGCTATGGAATCGGGCCAATCGCTGTATAGATACATTGGCGGAGTGAATGCAAACACCTTGCCGGTACCGATGATGAATATTTTGAATGGCGGAAGTCATGCCGACAACTCCATCGACTTTCAGGAATTTATGGTGATGCCGGTGAAAGCCGATACGTTCTCTGAGGCACTTCGTATGGGTACTGAAGTTTTTCATACACTTAAGAAAGTGCTTCACGACAAAGGATTGTCAACTAACGTAGGTGATGAAGGAGGTTTTGCTCCCAATATTAAATCGAATGAAGAAGCAATTGAAGTGGTGTTGAAAGCCATTGAGAAAGCTGGCTTCAAGCCGGGTGTGGATATTTTCATTGCCATGGATGCAGCCAGCTCAGAATTTTATGATACAAAAACGAAAACCTATCATTTCAAGAAATCCGATGGCAAGAAATTGAAATCAGACGAGATGGTAGAGTATTGGGCAAAGTGGGTAAAAAAATATCCTATTATTTCCATTGAAGACGGCATGGCCGAAGAAGATTGGACTGGCTGGAAAAAACTTACCGACAAAGTAAAAGACAAAGTTCAACTAGTAGGCGATGATTTGTTTGTTACTAACGTTGAATTTTTGAAAAAGGGAATTGATATGGGCGTAGCCAATTCCATTTTGGTAAAGGTAAATCAGATCGGGTCCCTTACTGAGACGATTGATGCAGTGAACCTTGCCAAAAGAAATTCTTATAAGAGCATAATGTCACATCGCTCTGGCGAAACCGAAGACAGCACAATTGCCGACTTAGCTGTAGCTTTGAATACCGGGCAGATCAAAACAGGATCGGCCTCACGTTCGGACAGGATGGCGAAATACAATCAGTTGATCCGTATTGAGGAAGAGTTGGGTGAGGTTGCGTATTTCCCCGGAAAGAATTTTTAATGAAAGCCATGAAAATCAAACTCGATTCAATCGATCGGAAAATCCTTGAGTTGCTTCAAAAGAACTCCAACATTACCAATGCTCAACTGGCACAGGAAATTGGATTGTCGCCAGCGCCTACGCTAGAGCGCGTAAAAAAATTGGAGACTCAGGGTGTAATTAAAAGCTATCATGCCGTGGTTGATATGGCAAGTGTAGGTCTTGGGGTTTGCACTTTTGTCACAGTCTCATTGAAAGGCCACAACAAAGACAATATCGAAAAATTCATCAAGGCTATCGGCCGGATTCCCGAAGTGATAGAGTGCCATCATGTTACTGGTCAAGCCGATTTTATTTTGAAAATTGTAGCTCCTGATATTCCGGCTTATCAAACCTTAATGCTCGAACAAGTTTCGAACATAGAAGTTGTGGATAATATGCAATCAACAGTGATCTTATCTACTTTTAAAGACAGCCGAGTAATCCCCCTGCCATGAACGCTACGGCCACGATGAAAACATTGGTACTCAATGAAGAACAAGTCGGCCAAAAAATCCGGAGGATTGCTTACGAGATTTATGAAAATAATTTCTCAGAGAAGAAAATTGTATTGGCAGGTATTGACGGGCAAGGATATGAGTTTGCAAAAATTCTTGATAAGGAGTTGAAGAAGATTTCATCACTTGATACGCTCTTAGCAAAAGTGTCCGTGGATAAACTCTCGCCAGTACAAAGCGAAATAAAAGTAGATGTGCCTGTCAAAGAATTGAAAAACAGATGCGTCATTTTAATTGATGACGTGCTCAATACTGCACGCACACTGGCTTACGCAATGAAACCTTTGCTGATCACCGAAGTAAAACGGATTGAGGTGGCAGTGTTAGTTAATCGAAGCCATACTGTTTTTCCAATTACGCCAACGTATACAGGTTTTGAACTGGCGACAACGCTTACAGATCACGTAGAAGTGAAATTAGGTAAAGGCGCAGCTGTTTATCTTCGATAATTGATTTACAGATTCAAAGCGATCTTGAATTTTAATCTGTAATTTATTCTGATTTTGAATCTATAAATCCTGAGTCATATGTCAGTTCATAAGAAGGCAGAAATTAAAAAAATCACCACACATCAGCTTCAGGAAATGAAGAACAGAGGTGAGAAGATTGCTATGCTTACGGCTTATGATTACAGCATGGCCAAAATCATAGACGGTGCTGGGGTGGATGTTATTTTGGTCGGAGATTCTGCCTCAAATGTGATGGCAGGAAATGAAACTACTTTGCCTATCACGCTGGATCAGATGATTTATCATGCTTCCTCTGTTGTGAAAGCAGTGAAACGTGCACTGGTTGTTGTCGATATTCCATTTGGGTATTATCAGGGAAGTTCTGGCGAGGCGTTACGCTCATCCATTCGTATTATGAAAGAGGCTGGTGGGCATGCTGTGAAACTTGAGGGTGGCAGCGAAGTGAAGGATTCCGTTTTACGAATATTAAGTGCCGGTGTGCCTGTAATGGGTCATTTGGGTTTGACACCACAGTCCATTTATAAATTCGGAACTTACAATGTTCGCGCGAAAGAGGAAGTCGAAGCAAATAAACTCATGGAAGATGCCCTTCTTCTGCAAGAGTGCGGCTGTTTTGGGATAGTATTGGAAAAGATTCCCGCAGAACTTGCAAAAAAGGTCTCCGCAAAATTAAGTATCCCTATTATTGGCATAGGTGCCGGCCCCGATGTGGATGGGCAGGTGCTTGTAATGCAGGATATGCTTGGCATTACTCAGGAATTCAAACCCCGTTTTTTGCGCCGGTATGCCGATCTTAATTCGGTGATTACATCGGCAGTAAATAACTATGTGAGCGACGTTAGAACGAAGAAGTTTCCCAGCGAAGAAGAGAAGTATTGAGCCGGTCAGCTGCTGTAAAATCATTACCTTCTTTATCTGAATTTTTCTAAATTCGGGGCTCTCAAAAATATCTACTATTCAATATTAAAAACCATGAGTGACCAAAAGATCAGTATTAGTAACGGAAAATTAAATGTGCCCGATATGCCCACGATTCCCTTCATTGAAGGTGATGGTACCGGGGTTGATATCTGGCCTGCGTCTCAAATTGTATTTGATTCAGCCATTGAAAAAGCATATAAAGGCAAGCGTAAAATAAACTGGAAAGA
>Ga0206934_1065_pt1 | contig 30513 bp, 23 predicted proteins | sample Alteio_BWOrgHeat_16_FD_152932 | JGI IMG/M metagenome (GOLD analysis project Ga0206934, IMG submission 152932) | Enriched cells from forest soil in Barre Woods Harvard Forest LTER site, Petersham, Massachusetts, United States -... | ecosystem: Environmental > Terrestrial > Soil > Temperate forest >...
GTGGCGCCGTCCACCTGGGAGCCGGTCGAGTCGTTGGTCGAAGTGGTGCTGCTCGACGGCGCGCCGGCCGTTTCGGTGTTGGTCAGGGTGTAGGTGTCCGATAGGATTCCTTGGGCTGCGGTTACGATACCCTGCGTCGTCGCCAAGGAATTGTCAGCGGCTTCCACGTCGGTCGTATTGACGCTGATGGCAACGGAGCCGGCCGCGTTGTAAACCGTGAGGTCCTGGTTCGCCACGAGTCCGCTCGAGCTGAAGACGGTTTGAACCGTAACCGAAGAACCGTCGGTTAGATCGACCGTATTGTAGCTGCTGTCGCTGGAAGCATCCGCGTTGAGCAAGGTCACATCCTGGCTGGCGACGAGGCCGTTGGCGGCATAGTTGTCCTGGACCTGGTCCTGAACGACTGCGCCTGTCGGGTCGAAGATCGAGGTGGTGCTGCTCTCCACGACGCCGGCAGCGGAGAGATTGAAGGTTGTGCTGGACGCTAAAGTGGCGTCGGCCCGATCGAATTGCAAGGTTGGCGTCTGGGTGACGGTGACCGAATTCGGATCGGCGATGAATCCCTCGATCTGTTGTTCCCCATTTTCGAGAACGGGGGGCACCGCGGCGTCTCCCTGGTCAGCGCCGTCCTGGATGTCAAGCTGCTCGTTCTGCAGGACGCATGGATCGTCGTCATAGATGTCAGTGCAGAGCTCCTGCACGCACGGGTCGAGCTGGCAGATAAAGATTCGGTCGCAGATGGTGACGCACGTCGTCCCATAAATGACCGCGCCCGGGAGGTTCGCCAATTGCACCGGCCTGCAGATGTTGCTGCTGATCCAGGCATTGTCCGCGGCCGCCTGGGTCGTGCAGCGTGCGAAGATCCTGTGATTCACGCAGGCCTTAAGGAAGTCCTTGCATTTCTGCGCGAACTGTGCGTCGGTGGCGGCGCCGAAGAGGCCGCCGGCGGGTGTTCCGCCAAAGTTGATGGTGATGAGAGGAGCGAGGTCGGTCTGCATCTGGTCGAATACTCGATGCAGGAAGCCGGAGCCGATGGCCTGCTGGATGGTCTGGGAATTCGCGAGGGCCGATTGAACCGCTCCTTCGAGTTCGATGGCGATGTGGTCCGCGGTGACCGTCAAGGCTTGGTAGACCGCCAGCGCTTGCGGAGTGCTGGCACTTGGCGTGATGCGGTCTTCGAGTGCCTCGACCTCGGGACGGAACCGCCTTGATTGGTCAATGGGCCGCCGAGTTTGCGTCATTCCCAGAGCGGAGCGAACACTGTCAAGCAGTTTGCGGAAGTTGATATTCATCGCAGGTTCCCCTTCTTGCTCCAGACGGCGCCATCCGACTCGATGGCATGTTGTAAATCTCGAACAAAGAACGCTGCGGCAGCAAATACTTGCACGCCGGGGAGTCTGGCGCTCAAGAAAAAAACTGGCTTCGTGCGCAAATGCCCCAGATGCTCGCCGTTTACTTAAGGCAGGACGATACTATTTCACTGCTTGGTTCCGTTTTTCTGAAGGTGTTGTGCATGCAAGACGAATTCGCGGCAGCGCTTGAATTGCACAGGGCAGGGCAGCTCGAAGCAGCGGCCCGGTTCTACGAAACGGTGCTGACGCGGGACCGCGAGAATGCTGAAGCCCTTCACTTACTGGGCGTGCTGTCGTACCAGCGCGGCGATTCGGGACGCGCCGTGGAGCTGATCGAGCAAGCGGTAGGCGTTCAACCCAACAACCCAACCTTCCACGCCAACCTGGCAGAAGCCTATCGGACGTTGGGCCAGTTGGAACGAGCTGTCGCCTGCTGTCGCGCGGCTCTGAAGTTGTCGCCAGCGTATCCCGAAGCGCTGGGCACGCTCGGCGCGGCGCTTCAGGAGTTAGGCCAGCCGATGGAAGCCGCCGAGCATTTGCGGCACGCATTGCGGCTGCAACCCGCTTTTGCCGAGGCCCACAACAATCTCGGCCTTGCCCTGCGCGACCTTGGCCAATTCGATGAGGCGCTCCTTCACTTCCGCCACGCCGTTGAACTCGCGCCGACCTTCGCGCCGGCGCGGAGCAATCTCGGCCAATTCCTGCTCGACCGCGGACAAGCGGACGATGCCCTGCTTCATTGCCAGGAAGCCGTCCGTCTCCGCCCCGACCTGGCGCCGGCGCACCATAATCTTGGCAACGCTCTTCGCAGTTTGAACCGGCTGCCCGAGGCGAAGGCCGCTTACCGGGAGGCGTTGGGCCGGGACAAGTGTCTGGTTCAGGCGCACGCCAGCCTGGGCCAACTCTTGCAGCAAGAAGGGCAGTTCACGAGCGCCTTGGTCCCGCTCAAGCAGGCGGTCAAACTGGAGCCGAAGAACGCGCAGTTTTGGGAATGCTTGGCCGAGTGTCACACAGAACGTGAAGATTACCCTGAGGCCATTCGCTGCTGGGAACGCGTGCTGGCCCTGACTCCCGATCGGGCCGACGGGCGCCTCGGGCTGGGCTGGGCGCTACAAGAAGAAGGCCGGCTGACCGAAGCGTGCGAACACTATCTCGCAGCCGCGACACTACTGCCGAACTCAGCCGCGGCGCCGTTCAAACTCGGCTGGCTGCACGAGGAGTTGGGGGAATTGTCCGACGCCGAAAACTGCTTCCGAACAGCCATGCGGTTGCAGCCCGACTTCGCACCGCCCTACGCTCGACTCGCGACCCTCAAGCGTGGCCGCCTTCCCGAAGACGACCGGGCGGCGCTTGAGAAACGGCTTGAGGACGTCCAATTGGACCAAGGACACCGAGCGGGGCTGTTATTCGGTTTAGCCCAGGTCCTCGACGCCCATGGGAATTATTCCCGCGTCGCCGATTGCCTGCGCCAGGCCAACGCTTTGACCCTGGAGTTGCAGCACGGCGAGCACCAGTACAAGCCAGCCGAACACGAGCGGTTCGTCGAAGGATTGCTCCAGGCGTTTGGCCCGGACTTTTTCGCGCGGACCGCGAGCGCCGGGCGCCGCACGCGCCGGCCCGTTTTTGTGTTCGGCTTGCCGCGCTCCGGGACGACGTTGATCGAACAGGTGCTGGCCAGCCACGCGCGTGTCCATGGGGCCGGTGAAATAGGTTTGGCGCGGAAGTCGTTTGAAGCGGTTCCCGCGGCGCTGGGTCGGTCAGAAACGCCGTTGGCGGCCGTCACGCATCTGGACCATGTGAGCATTCAGCACTTGGCAGGGCAGCATGAAGATCAGCTACGAGCGTTGGGCGGCGCCGCCGAGCGGGTTGTGGACAAGATGCCGGAGAATTATCTTTACCTGGGGCTTCTGGCGGCGATGTTTCCGGACGCCGTTTTCGTCCATTGCCGGCGCGATTTGCGCGATGTGGCCGTCTCGTGCTGGATGACCGACTTTCGCAGCCTCCGCTGGGCCAACCATCCCGAGCACATTGCCGGGCGCTTTCGCCAATACCTTCGGTTGATGGATCACTGGCGCCGTGTGCTGCCGGCCCAGATCCACGACGTATCTTACGAGGAAACGGTGACCGACCTGGAATCCGTGGCCCGGCGCTTGGTCGCAGCATGCGGTTTGGACTGGGATCCCGCCTGCCTGACGTTTCATTCCACTCAGCGCCCGATCCGCACCGCCAGCGTCGTCCAGGTGCGTCAGCCTGTCTACACCAAGTCGGTTGAACGCTGGAAAAACTACGAAAACCATCTGGCCAATCTACTCACGGCTTTGCCGCAATGACACGTCGAGGGTTGTGGGGCGAAGATGCGTGTGGTATTGCCTTTTTTCCGAGAACAATCCAAAATCTCACCTTGAACGTCTTATCATTGGGTTAATCTCGAAACGAAAAAGCCAATTCCCGTATGTACATGAGGATACCAACCATGTGGAAGTCCAAAAAGCTCGCCGTGCTGATCGTCGCGTTGACCCTGGGTTCGCTGAGCGCCTGGCGTTTGGCCGCCGACGGCCCCACCATCGAGGCGGAGCGCACAAAGCTGACCAAGGCCTACAACGACGGCAACTACAAGGTCGCCTACGATGGCCTTCGCCTGCTCGCGCTCAATCCCAAGAACGATCCGACGCTGGTCGGCAAGGACCTCGAGCTCGCGATCAATGCGCTTTACCTCCTGGACCGCACCGATGAGGTCGATGACTTCCGCGAAGCCGTCATCAAGGTCCACGAGAAGAATTGGCGGCTGCTGGCCACGGCAGCCCATACCTACACCCACGGTGATCGCTATGGCAATCACTACGGCTTCATTGTCGCCGGCAAGTTCCTGCGCGGCAATCATCGCGGCGGCGGCAACCTCGTCAACAGCCTCCAGCGCGACCGCACCCGCGCCCTCCAGCTCATGCAGCAAGCCCTTGAAAACTCCGTCAAAGAAAACGACAAGGCCGCCCTCGCCAACTTCCACCTGCAATTCGCTAATCTCATCCTGACGGGCGCCGGCTATGCCGACGCCTGGCGGCTGCAATACCTCACCGATCTAAGCAAGCTCCCCGATTACGAGGAAGGCTGGTATCGCCACCGCAATATCAATCACAACGGCGCCCCCGTCGATGACAAGGGCGATCCCATTCTGCACAAGGTCCCGAAGTCCTACAAGGATGCCGAGTCCGACGGCGAACGCTGGCGCTGGATGCTCACGCAGGCCGTCGAGTTCGATGCCGGCAAGGCCAACGAAGTCGATATGATCTTCGGCGACTTCATGAAAACCCAGCTCGGCGTCCAGACCATGGCCTACTACGGCTGGCGCTTCGGCAACACCGGCGAGCAGGATGGCGACAAGAAGACCGGCACCTTCGCGCTGCACACCCTGAAGGACACCGAGACCATCGCCCGTCTTGCCACCGGCCTGAAACGCTTCAGCGTTCCCAATGAGTACAACTGGATCAAGATCTACGAGCGCGTCGCCAATCGCGCCCGCACCTCGTGGGGCGAGACGGCCCTGGGCAACCTCGCGCAGGAGTTCGAGGATCGCCGCCAATATCCGCGCGGGGCCGAGCTGTGGAAGCGGGCCATCAAGGAATACGGCGCCGGCAATGAGCAATGGCGGCAGAAACGCCTCGATCAGATCGTCGGCAACTGGGGCCGATTTGAAAACGTGCAGACCCAGCCCGCCGGCAAGGAATCGCACCTCGACTTCCGCTTCCGCAACGGCAACAAGGTCACCTTCGAAGCCCACGAAGTCAACGTCGCCAAGCTCCTCGCCGACGCCAAGGCTTACCTCGAATCCAATCCCCAACCCGGCAATAACCTCGATTGGACCAAGTACAATTTGCAAAACGTCGGCTATCGCCTCGTCGCCGAAAACCAAACCCAATACCTGAGGGGCAAAGTCGCCGACTGGAAGGTCGATCTCAAGCCGCGCCCGGCCCACGTCGATGAGCGCATCACCGTCAAGGCGCCCATGACAAAAGCCGGCGCCTACCTCGTCACCGCCCAGATGGCCGACGGCAACCTGAGCCGCATCCTCTTGTGGGTCAACGACACGGTCATCGTCAAGAAACAGCTCGACAACCAGTACCTCTACTATGTCGCCGACGCCGAAAGCGGCGAACCCGTCACGAACGCCAAAGTCGAATTCTTCGGCTGGCATCAGGAGCAGATCGCGCCCAATACGAACAATTATCGTGTCGTGACGAAGAAATTCAGCGAAGACACCAACAAGGATGGCCAGGTCATCGTGAGCGCGGAAAAGCAGCCGAATGGATGGCAATGGCTCGTCACCGCGACCTCCAAGGGAGAGGACAAGCTCAACCGCCTCGCCTACCTTGGCTTCACCTGGGTCTGGTACGGTCGATCCTACGACCAGGAATACAACCAGGACCGCACGTTCTTCATCACCGATCGGCCCGTCTATCGTCCCGAACACAACGTGCAGTACAAGCTGTGGGTCCAGCATTCCAAGTACGATGAGCCCAACGTCTCCGCCTTCGCGGGCCAATCGTTCACGCTGCAACTGCACGATCCCAAGGGTGAAAAGATCCTCCAGAAGATCGTAACCGCCGACGAATACGGCGGCATTGCGGGCGAATACGCGCTGCCCAAAGGCGCCACGCTCGGCATGTACCAGCTCCAACTCGTCAGGCTCAAGGGCGACCAGATCACGCATTACTACGGCCAAAGCACGTTCCGCGTCGAGGAATACAAGAAGCCCGAATTCGAGGTGAAGGTCATCGCGCCCACCGAGCCCGTCAAGCTCGGCGACAAGATCACCGCGACCATCGATGCCCGCTACTATTTCGGCGCTCCCGTCACCAGCGCCATGGTCAAGTATAAGGTGATGCGCCAAAACCACTCCGCCCGCTGGTATCCCGCCGCCCGTTGGGATTGGATGTATGGCAACGGCTACTGGTGGTTCGCCGCCGACAGCGACTGGTATCCCGGTTTCGCCGAGTGGGGCTGCCGACGGCCCATCCCGTTCTGGTGGGGCGGCGGCCGGGAGCAGCCGGAACTCGTGATTGAAAACGAAGTCCCCGTCGGCACCGACGGCAAGGTCGAGGTCGTCATCGACACCGCCACCGCCAAGGAGCTACACGGCAACCAGGATCACAAGTATTCGATCACCGCCGAGGTGACCGATCAATCGCGCCGCACCATCGTCGGGCAGGGCGACGTGCTCGTTTCGCGCAAGCCGTTCACGGTATACACCTGGCTCGACAAGGGGCAATACCGCACGGACGACACGATCAAGGCCTACTTCAAGGCGCAAACGCTCGACCAGAAGCCGGTGCAGGGCAAGTGCGCGCTGACGCTTTATTCCATCAGTTACAACGACAAGCTTGAGCCGGTGGAAAAGGCCCAGCATGTCTGGAACTTCTACAACGACGCCGACGGCTCAGCGATGCAGCAGATCAAGGCCGCCAAGCCCGGCCAGTATCGGCTGTCCCTGAAAGTCACCGACGCCAAAAACAATACCATCGAAGGCGGGCAAATGGTCCTCGTCATCGGCGAAGGCTTCGATAGCAACGGCTATCGCTTCAACGATATCGAACTCACCGCCGACAAGAAGGAATACAACCCCGGCGACAAGGTCAAGCTCGCCATCAACGTCAACAAGACGAACGGAACCGTGCTGCTCTTCGCGCGGCCCACCAACGGCGTCTACCTGGCGCCGAAGGTGCTGCGGCTCAAGGGCAAGCACATCGACGAGGAATTGACGGTCGTGCAGCGCGACATGCCGAACTTCTTCGTCGAGGTGATGACGGTCGCCGATGGCCGCATTCACACGGAGACGCGCGAGTTGGTTGTGCCGCCGGAAAAGCGCGTGCTCAATGTCGAGGTGGTGCCGAACCAGCAAGAATACAAGCCGGGCGAGAAGGCTAAGGTCGCGATCAAGCTGACCGACCTTGCGGGCAAGCCGTTCGTCGGCTCAACGGTGATCAGCGTTTACGACAAGAGCGTCGAGTACATCTCCGGCGGTTCGAACGTGCCGGAGATCAAGGAGTTCTTCTGGAAATGGCGTCGCCAGCACTACCCGCGCACCGAGTCGAGCCTGCAATATTGGTCGGGCAATCTGTTCAAGCGCAATGAGTTGGGCATGAATAATCTCGGCTTGTTTGGCGCCACCGTCGTCGAAGAACTCACTGTGAAAGGACTAAAGAAACGTGAACAGGGGTTGCAGCAGCAGAAAAACGAGATGGACCTCGCCGACGCCGCTCCGGGAAACTTCGGCGGTGGCCGCGGAGGAGAAGGCGAACGCCAACTGCGAGCAGACCGCGACGGCAAGAACGCCGATAAAGCCGGTAAAGGCGACGAGCCGCCAATGGCGCCTCCGCTCAACGGCGGCGGTCCCGAGCCGACGGTGCGCAAGAACTTTGCCGACACGGCCTTCTGGGCCGCGTCGCTGACGACGAACAAGGACGGGCTCGCCGAGGTCATCGTGCCCATGCCCGATCAACTGACGGCTTGGAAGGTCCGCGTCTGGGCGCTGGGCCACGGCACCAAAGTGGGCCAGGGGGAAGCGGAGGTCGTCACCAAGCGCGATCTCATCGTTCGCCTGCAAGCGCCGCGCTTCTTCGTGCAGAAGGATGAGGTTGTCCTGTCCGCCAACGTGCACAACTATCTCAAGGTCGAGAAGAAGATCAAAGTCAGCCTCGAATTCGACGGCGGCACCCTGTCCGCCGATCCGAAGTTGATGACTCAGGAGGTTACGGTCGCGGCCGGCGGAGAACGCCGTGTCGATTGGAACGTCAAAGTGGTCAGCGAGGGCGAGGCGATCGTCCGCATGAAGGCGGTCTCGGATGTCGATGCCGACGCCATGCAGATGCGCTTCCCGTGCTTCGTCCACGGTATGAGCAAGACCGAATCGTTCACCGGCGTCATCCGCCCCGACAAGAACCTCGGCAAGGTCGTCTACAGCGTCCCCGCCGAGCGCCGCGTCAATGACAGCATCGTCGAGATTCGCTACACGCCGACGCTCGCCGGCGCGATGATCGATTCGTTGCCGTACCTGGTCGATTACCCCTACGGCTGCACCGAGCAGACGCTCAACCGCTTCGTGCCGACGGTCATCACCCAGCGCGTGCTGCAAGGCATGAAGCTCGATCTGAAAGAAATCGAGAAGCATCAGACGAATCTCAACTCGGGCGAGACCGGCGACGATCCCAAGCGCGTCAAGGACTGGAAACGGCTCACGAAGCGCAACCCCGTCTTCAACGAAGACGAGGTTCGCCGCATGAGCAACGCCGGCGTCAACGCGCTGCAAGGGATGCAGATCTCCGATGGCGGCTGGGGCTGGTTCTCCGGCTACGGCGAACGCAGCTGGCCGCACACGACGGCGCAGGTCGTCCACGGCCTGCAGCTCGCCAAGGCTAACGATATCCCGCTGCCCGCCAACATGCTGGAACGCGGCGTCGAATGGCTTAAGACCTATCAAAATGAGCAGGTCCGCTGGCTGCAAAACGCGCCGTCCAAGACCAACCCGTGGAAGCCCTATGCCGACAACATCGACGCGATGGTCTACATGACCCTCGTCGATGCCGGCGTCGATAACACCGACATGCGCGATTTCCTCTATCGCGACCGCACCCACATCGCCGTCTACGCCAAGGCGATGTACGGCCTCGCGCTCCACAAGCAGGGTCAAAAGGACAAGCTGGCGATGATCCTGCAAAACATCGAGCAGTTCGTCGTCTCGGATGACGAAAACCAGACCGCGTACCTCAAGATGCCCGAAAGCAACCAGTGGTGGTACTGGCACGGCAACGAGATCGAAGCCAATGCCTACTACCTTAAGCTCTTGTGCAAGACCGGCCTCAGAGACGAGCGCGGCAGCCGCATGGTCAAGTACCTGCTCAACAACCGCCGGCACGCGACCTACTGGAACAGCACGCGCGACACCGCCATCTGCGTCGAGGCCTTTGCCGACTACCTGAAAGCTAGCGGCGAGGATCGGCCCGACATGACGGTCGAGGTTTGGCTTGACGGCAAGATGAAAAAGGAAGTCCGCATCACCAAGGACAACCTGTTCAGCTTCGACAACAAGCTCATCCTCACCGGCGATAAAGTGACCACCGGCAAGCACGAGGTCGAAATCAAACGCAAAGGCTCGGGCCCCGTTTACTTCAACGCCTACGTGACCTACTTCACGCTCGAAGATCACATCACGAAGGCCGGCCTCGAAGTGAAGGTCAACCGCAAATACTACAAGCTCACCCGCGTCGAGCAAAAGATCAAGGTCTCCGGCTCCAAGGGCCAAGCTCTCGATCAGCAAGTCGAGAAATACGAACGCACCGAGCTGGCAAATCTCGCCACCGTCAAGAGCGGCGATCTGGTCGAAATCGAGCTGGAGATCGACTCGAAGAACGATTACGAGTACCTGATCTTCGAGGACCCGAAAGCCGCCGGCTTCGAGCCGATGCTGGTGCGGTCGGGCTATGTCCCCAATTCGATGGGCGCCTACATGGAGCTGCGTGACGAAAAGGTCGCGTTCTTCGTGCGTCACTTGGCCCGCGGCAAGCACTCGATCAGCTACAAGATGCGAGCCGAGACCCCGGGCACGTTCGCCGCGTTGCCGACGAGGGCGTGTGCGATGTACGCCCCGGAGCTGAAGGGCAACTCGGACGAGATCAAGATCCGCGTGGCCGATCGGCCGCTGCCGCAGGTGCGCAAGTAGGTCGTGGTTCAAACATCAGGCGAGCCGAGCTCCGTAAGGAGCCGGGTTACGACGCGCAGGCCGTAACCTGGCCGCCTACGCGGCTCGACTCGCCGTGCTTTTTGGCGCGACGTTACTCATGTGAGCTTACCTCGCAAGGGTTTTATCTGAAGGCTCAGAAATCCGCATCCAGCACGATGCGATAGCGGGCCTTGCCTGATTCGAGGCGGGCGAACGCCTCGTTGATCTTGCTCATCGGAAAGTGCTCGGTCTGGGGCACGACGTTGTGCCGCGCGGCGAAGTCGAGCATCGTCTCGATGGCCGCCGGAGAGCCGGTAGGCGAACCTGAGACGGTGCGCTGCTGCATGATGAGCGAGAAAGCCGCGACCGGGATTGGGTCAGGCACGGAGCCGACGACGTGCAGCCAACCGTTGGGCGCAAGTGTGCCGATCAGTGCGTCCCAATCGAGCTTCACGTTGACGGTGCTGATCAGGAGGTCGAAGTTGCCGGCGAGTTTCTTGATCGCTGCCGTGTCCTTGCTCGACACGACGTGATTCGCCCCGAAACCTTTGGCTTCATCGAACTTGCTCGCGCTGGACGTGAACGCCGTCACTTCGCAGCCGTAGGCGTGCGCGAATTTGACAGCCATGTGGCCCAGCCCACCGATTCCAATGATGCCCACGCGGTCGGTCGGCTTGGCGTACATCGCCAGAGGATTGAAGACCGTGATGCCGCCGCACAAGAGCGGGCCGGCCTCGGCGAAGTTGATTTTTTCCAGCAGCGGGATTGCCCAGGCCCAGTGCGAGCGGACGTGACTGGCGAAGCCGCCGCGATGACCTACGATGGTAAACGTCGATTGCGAGCACAAATGATGATCGCCCGACATGCACTGGCGGCAGTGCATGCAACTGGCCGAGAACCAGCCGACGCCGACGCGCTGGCCGACCTGGAGCCTCTTGGCATTTGGACCGACCGCTGTCACCCGTCCGACGACCTCGTGGCCGAGAGTCGCGGGGTACTGCGAAATGCCCCATTCATTATTCAAAACGGAGAGGTCGGAGTGACACAGCCCGCAGTGTTCAACCGCGACTTCGACGTCCTCGGCCCCGAGCGGTCCGAGATCCACGGTTTCCAGGACCATCGGTTGTTTCGCCGCCTTCGCAATCCATGCCTTGTGGTTCATTGCGCCGAGGGTTTGGGTTGACGTGGACATTGCTATTCCTTTCTGTGTTGCGACGCGTTTCGAGTAACTTCCCGAACCACCGTTTGCGGCATAGCCCAGCGCTCACCCAGTCGCGATTACGCATTGAGCTAACCGCCGGTGGCTGTTTAGACCAGGTTAATCACGACGTCGATGTTGCCGCGCGTGGCTTTGGAATACGGGCACGTCTCGTGCGCGGCGTTCGTCAGGGCCTCGGCGGCTTCGCGCTCCAATCCCGGCAGGCTGACGTTGAGGCGAGCCTGGAGGGAGTATCCGTCGCCACCCATGCACAGATCCACTTCGGCATCGATGGCGAAGTCGGCGGGCAGAACAACCTTCAACTTGCGGGCCGCAAGCTGCATCGCGCCCTCGAAGCAAGCCGACCACCCGGCGGCGAAAAGCTGCTCCGGATTAGTCCCGGTTCCCGCGGCGCCAGGAGTCGAATGTTTGATGTCCAGTCGGCCATCCGAGCTTCGCGACGCGCCGTCCCGGCCCCCCGTGGTATGGACCTTGGCGGTGTACAGCACTTTCTTTTCGAGTTGGAGCGTGGCGAGCTCGTTGCCGAGTGAACGGTCCGCGACATTCTTGGTCTTCAACATGGTTTCGTTCCTTTCTTGATTGGCGCCTTTATTGCCAGACACTCACCCCCACATAGGATGAGGTTGCTCCGGTTCTTTCCACGGTTCACCTGATTCCCTCGCTGCCCTAACTAAGCGTGAGGAGCTAACATCACACTCACCGCTTACAGATGGGAATACCGTTCAGGCAAGGCGACCTTTCAGAAAAAAAATGAGCCGGTGAACGAACCGGTCACGCTGAATCACCCGTGGTGTCACTAAGAGCCTTGATATTGTGAGGTGCCGAATTCGCAGATCGTCAGGCATTCGTATCTCCCGATGCTGTCGGCGGCGTAGAATCTTGCTTCGGGCTTTGCGGCGGTTGGAAATCAGTCAGCTTTTCCGTCAGAAGCACAAGGGGGTCAGCGGGAGTGTCCCCTGCGACTCCGTCCAATTCGTCCAGGTATTGCTGAACTGCGAGAGTAGTGTTGCCTTCGTCCATTGCTACGTTGCCTCCGCGGTCGGACGACTGGTGTGATGCCTTCACGACGACAACGCAGGATTCTGATGTCGTCGCCGCAGTGGTCAGATTTGACGCGACCACGCGCACGATCATTGACGGACGCAAATTTGGCTTCTGCAAATTGATCGTTGACCGCAAGACCTGCAAGATCGTTGGCTGCCATGTCGTCGGGGAACGGGCCGTGGACATCACTGAGGTCGCCGCCATCGCCATGTCGGCCTGGATGCGCGTGGACGACCTGGCCCGCGTACCGCTGTCGTATCCCACCGATGCGGGAACCCTGGCCCGCTTGGCGGAGGCAGCCGCGCCGCAACTCGACTTGAACTTGAACTTGAGTTGGCAGGCACATTAATCCGGGAGTCAGGAGTCAGGAGTCAGTCTCTGACTTCCGTATTTTCGGACTATTCTGTTAGAACTTGTGTCTCCGCCGGTATTCCCTTGCGGGCACGTTCGATAACGAACTCAATGAATGGAAGGGCGAATCATGGTTGCATTTACCTTGTTACACGTTGCTTTGAGCCTGATCGGGATCGGTGCCGGCTTTGCCGTCCTCTGGGGCTTTTTGACGGCGAAACGGCTCAACGCTGCCACAGCGATTTTCTTGACGACAACGGTTCTCACAAGCGTGACCGGATTCCTGTTTCCCATTGAACGGTTCACCCCTGGCCACGCAGTCGGTATCCTTTCCCTGTTGGCTCTCGGCGTGGCGGTCGTAGCGCGCTATCCGATGCGAATGGCCGGTCGTTGGCGGACAATTTATGTGGTCGCCGCGGTGATTTCGCAGTATTTCAACTTTGCGGTGCTGGTTATCCAGTCGTTTCAGAAAGCGCCCGTCCTGCGGGCTTTGGCGCCGACGCATGTCGAATTGGTGACCCAGCTAATCGCCCTGGCGATTTTCATTGTCCTTGCGGCTGTTTCCATCATCCGATTTCGCCCCGAATCCGTTCCCGAACCGGAAATGGCGGCTGTACAGTCATAACCATTCATTTTTTTCGAGGAGACCCTAATGCGTAAGGCGAACGATGAAAGTCTGGATCTGATTTTCCGCCACGCTCGAACGCACAGCGTTTGGCTGGGCGAGACGGTTGACGATCAATTGCTTCGGCAAGTGTACGATCTGGCCAAGCTGGGACCGACATCGGCCAATATGTGTCCGATGCGTGTGGTGTTCGTCAAGTCAAAAGAAGCAAAAGAGAGGCTCAAACCCGCCCTGGACGCGGGCAATGTCGCCAAGACGATGAGCGCCCCTGTGACCGCCATCATCGGCATGAACGTTCATTTCTATGAGAAGCTGCCGGTGCTCTTCCCTCATGCGGACGCGAAAGCTTGGTTCAAAGATTTGCCGGAGAACATATTGGAGGTCGCCGCGCTACGCAATTCCTCCCTGCAAGGCGCATATTTCATGCTGGCGGCACGGGCACTTGGCTTGGATTGCGGACCGATGTCCGGCTTCGACAATGCCAAGGTGGACGCCGCGTTCTTCGCGGGCACGACCGTCAAGTCGAACTTCCTCTGCAACCTTGGGCATGGCGACGCGAGCAAGCTATTTCCACGCAGTCCACGCTTGAGTTTCGACGACGCATGTCGAATCGAGTGACAAGCCGACCATTCAATCAACAGGAGAAGGACCATGTTCAAGACCAAGAACGACCTGTCCGAGGCGACTCGCGCCAAGGTGATCGAGCTGCTCAATGCCCGGTTGGCCGACGCGATCGACTTGCAAACGCAAACCAAACAAGCCCACTGGAACGTCAAGGGGCCGACGTTCATCGCGCTGCACGAGTTGTTCGACAAGATCAACGAGGAAGTCGAAGATTATGTGGACGACCTCGCCGAACGGGCGGTGCAGCTCGGCGGTGTGGCCGAAGGAACGGCGCGGATGGCGGCGAAGCGTTCCTCGCTGAGCGAATACCCGGCCATCGCCGCGGACGGTCGAAGCCATGTCGAGGCGCTATCGTCGGCTCTGGCGGCGTTCGGCAAATCGGCGCGGAAGGCAATCAACGACGCGAACGATCTTGACGACCTCGACACGGCTGATCTGTTCACCGAAATTTCGCGCGGCATCGACAAGTGGCTTTGGTTCGTCGAAGCGCACCTGCAAGCTGAACGATGACAATCATCATCGTCATCATCAGCTACTCCACCTGTTACCATCCACCGCATTCTTGAAAGGAAGACAACATGAAAGTGCTCATCGATCCTGCCGACACCTTGATGCTGCTGCTCGACCATCAGAACGGGCTTTTTCAGACCGTGAAAGACGTGCCGGTCGCTGAACTGCGCATCAACACCGTGGTTCTTGCGAAGGTCGCCAAGCTGGCAAAGATTCCGGTGATCACCACGGCATCCGTTCCGGACGGTCCGAATGGGCCGCTAATGCACGAACTCAAGGAGGCGGCCCCGGACGCGATCTATGTGCCGCGCAAGGGCGAGATTAGCGCCTGGGACAACGAGGACTTCGTGAAGACCGTCAAGAACACTGGCCGCAAGACACTCGTGATCGCCGGGGTCTGGACCAGTGTGTGCGTGGCATTTCCGGCGCTCCAGGCTAAGGCGGAGGGATACCACGTGTACTTCGTCACGGACGCATCGGGTGACCCAAGCCCACTTGCGTCGCAGACGACCATCGCGCGCTTGACGCAAGCGGGCATTATTCCCATGTCAACCAATGCCGTGTTCTGCGAGTTGCAGCGAACGTGGAACAGGCCGGACGCAGCACAGTACGCCGAGCTGTACGCCGCGTATTCTCCGGCTTATCAGGCCGTAATGGAGAGCTATGCGCGGGCTCAAGAGGCGGCTCGTGTGTCAAAGAAATGAGCTATTTCGTTCGCTCCACCGGGAGGCGCCGCCATGTCCGATAACCAGACGGCAGACCTGATTCTCGTCAACGCACGTATCGCCACGCAGGATCAGCGCCGCTCGTTCGCTTCAGCCGTCGCCATCAAGGACGGTCGGTTCATGGCGGTGGGCACCGACAAGGACGTGCAGACCCACCGCGGCGACATAACGCAGGTGATCGACCTGAATGGACGCACGGTGATTCCCGGGTTGAACGATTCGCACCTACACGTCATTCGCGGCGGGCTCAACTTCAACATGGAACTGCGCTGGGACGGCGTGCCGAGCCTGGCCGACGCCATGCGCATGTTGAAGGTTCAAGCCCGGCGCACGCCGCCGCCGCAGTGGGTTCGCGTGGTGGGCGGCTGGAACGAATTCCAGTTTGCCGAACGGCGTCTGCCCACGCTTGACGAGATCAACGTCGTCTCGCAAGATGTGCCCGTGTTTGTCCTGCACCTCTACGACCGGGCGATCCTCAATCGTGCCGCCCTGCGCGCTTGCGGCTACACCAAGAACACGCCCGATCCACCCGGCGGCGAAATCCAGCGCGACAAGCAGGGAAACCCGACAGGGATGCTCATTGCTCGCCCCAACGCCATGATCCTGTATGCCACGCTCGCCAAGGGACCGAAGCTGCCTCCGGATGAGCAGGCCAACTCCACGCGGCACTTCATGCGCGACCTCAATCGGCTCGGCGTCACGAGCTGCATCGACGCCGGCGGCGGTTTCCAGAATTATCCCGAGGACTATCAGGTCATTAACGAGCTGCACCGACGCGGGGAGATGACGGTGCGCATCGCGTACAACTTGTTCACGCAGCGTCCCAAGCAGGAGTTCGATGACTTCGCAAAATGGGTCAAGATGACCAAACCCGGCGCAGGCAGCGATTTCTACCGCATGAACGGCGCCGGCGAGATGCTCGTGTTTTCGGCGGCCGACTTCGAGGATTTTCTTGAGCCGCGCCCGGATCTTGCGGCCTCGATGGAGCAAGAATTGACGCGGGTGGTGCGGCTCCTGGTTGAGCAGCGCTGGCCGTTCCGTCTGCATGCAACCTACGACGAATCGATTGGCCGATTTCTCGACGTGTTCGAGGCGGTCAATCGCGAGATTCCGTTCAACGGCCTGCGCTGGTTCTTTGATCACGCCGAAACCGTGACGGAACGCAACCTGGAGCGAATCAAGGCGCTCGACGGCGGCATCGCGATACAGCACCGCATGGCGTATCAAGGTGAGTACTTCGTTAACCGCTATGGAGCGCAGGCCGCACAGCATACGCCCCCCATCACGAAAATGCTCAGTATGGGCATCCCCGTGGGCGCCGGCACGGACGCCACGCGTGTGGCGAGCTTCAACCCGTGGGTGTCGCTTTACTGGATGGTCGCAGGCAAGACGGTCGGTGGGACGGCGATTTATCCCAAAGCGAATCGTCTGGACCGCATGGAAGCGTTGCGCCGGTACACGCTCGGCAGCGCGTGGTTCTCCGGCGAGGAAGACAAGAAAGGCGCCATCGCACCGGGTTATCTCGCGGATCTGGCCGTGTTGTCGTCGGATTACTTCAGCGTGCCCGAAGAAGAAATCAAGCAACTCGAATCCGTGTTGACCGTCGTTGGCGGCAAGATTGTTTACGGCGCCGACGAATTCGCGCCGTTGGCGCCGCCGCCGCTGCCGATACTACCCAACTGGTCGCCAGTGAGAGAATACGGAGGCTATCACCGTTCGCGGCAAGGCGTCAAAGCGCCCGCGACAAGCGGCCTGAGTCTGCACGCGCTCATGCACCGCATGTTTGGTCGGCATGATCCGGACTGCGAAGAACGATTTTGGAGACCGGGTTGCGAGTGTTTTGCCTTTTGAGCAACATCCAAAGGAGATTGCAACATGAAAATCTTGTACCGTATTTCTTGCGTGGCGACGGTGTTCGTAGGAGGCCTGCTTGCTTCGATGCGGGCGGACGCTCAGGACGTCAAGGAGAAGGTGTTTGACGGGGCACCGAACAAGGTGACGATCAAAGTGCGGATGGAAGGGCCGTACACCGCCGACGTGCCGTTGCAGATCGTCTGCTACTTCAAGTATACCCCCGACGGCGCCAAACGGATGAGCGGCGCGCCCGTTGAACTCGACAAGAAACTGGGCGGCGTCATCGCGTCGCTGCGCGAACGAGGTGAATTCATCGGCGATGAAGGCGAGACGCTCCTCATCATCCCGCCCAAGGACTCGATCAAGGCCAACGCATTGATGCTTATTGGCCTCGGCGATGAAGAGAAGTTGTCGCTCAAAGTGCTGGAGCGCGTAGGCCGCATAAGTTTGCGAGAAGCGGCCAAGCTCGGCGCCAAGCGCGTGGCCTTCGCACCGCTGATTCGCGATCAAGGCAATTCCAAACTCCCGGCGGGAGACGTGGAAATCGCGGTGGTCAAGGCGATGCTTCTGGCTTATGACACGGACAAACGAATGCAAAAGGAAGGATTGGCGAAAACGTTCACGCTGGAGGAGTGGATCGTCGAGGCCGGGCCGGCATTCTTCGACGAAACCGTTGGTGCGGCACAAACGGCAATCAAAGACGCGAAAACAGCCGTTGCAAAACGCTCCTCGAATCCCTACACGAAGCCTAAATAGCGGTCGAAGGCAGCTAATTCCCGACATCAATCAATCACCGTCCAATCGCTCAATCACGGACGATCAGCGAGTCCTTGCACCGGCACCGATTTACGTCCGCCAGGCATCGGCACCCGCATACGTGCAGTCCTCGCCCGCTCCCGTGTTTGCGCAGACTGCTCCGGTCCCGGTTGCACAGTAATCTGGGCGAGTCTTCGGTCGGACCAGGTAGGCTGCGCTAACGAAAAGGGTTGCGAGTTTTCATGGGTGCAGGAAAAGGTTTCACATATTTTCTGCAAGGCCGCTCAGACGAGCAACCAGGATCACGGAATCGCCTGGGTTACGTTTGGGATGGTTGACATTATTCCGAAGTAACCCACAGAGAATTGTTTTTCGCCGTGTACTTTATTGGAGGTAAAGATCGTGAACGAAGATATTCTGTAAGGATGAATGGATCGACATAGGCGGGGAGGGTTGATCCTGGTGATCGTGCTTTTTAAACGAGCGATTCCTCCGAGGCGGCTACGGCTGTGCTTCGGGGGAATCGTTTTTTCATTCGGGGGCCACGTAGGTCATCCCGCTGACGGTCGGTCCTCAATGCACATTCACGCCAACGGAGGCCACTTGTTCTTCATCCCTTCTCGCTCGATCTCACGGACTCGGCTCTCGCTTACGTTGAAGTGCTCGCCGACGAAAATCCGAGACTGAGCCACATTCATCTCGTGATCCTGGGCATCCACGAGGGCCAAGAAGATCGCCTTGCGCTGATCTTCCGAAAGTTGTACGTGTTCTTTTTCCTGGATCATGGAACCCTCTCCTCTGGAAAATACATACCTAACTGCTTGGGGATGATACCCCGGAGCGTTCGGATGCAACAAGGCCAGCTTCTTCCGTTGGGGATACTCATCGCCCTACCCGTAGAAGGCTAAGAGGTCATGCCTCCTTACTTGATCCGGAGATGATCCGGAGCAACGCGCTTTTCTCCCGTCAATGGTCGTGCCGGTGATGGATGTCCGGGTAGTGGGCATGGGAGTGGGTCATTGCCTCGTGCTTGTGCGGGTGGCTGTGCGGCTCTCCCGGCGGGTCGTCGGGAGAGTGTTCATGTTGATGGTGTTCATCATGGACGTGACTGTGTTCATGCTCCATCGGCTCGTGTTGGTGTTCATGTTCGTGCCGCTCCGTTAAATGCAGCCAGACGCCGATGCCCATAAGCGCAGCCGCCACGCCAAAAAGAATCGAGAGTCCTTCTTGAAAGATCACCAGGGAGAACATTGCCCCGACGAAGGGAGCGAGCGAGAAATAAGCACCAGTTCGAGCGGTTCCAAGATGCCGCAGGGCCAGCACGAAACTCGCCAGGCTTACCCCGTACCCCACCAGGCCGACGGCACCAGCAGCCAAAATGGTCGGGACGTTCGGAAGGTGTGACCCAACAAAGAGGGCAAGACCCAGGTTTACGCTGCCAGCAACCATTCCTTTTGTGGCGGCAATTTGGATTGGATTCCCGCCAGAGATTTTCCGGGTAAGGTTGTTGTCGATTCCCCAAGCTAGGCAGGCGCCGGCGATGCCCAACGCACCCCAGGGAACACCGGCTGCGGTATCGCCGGTCCAGGAGAGCAACACGTCGCCTGCCGTGATGAGTGCCATTCCCAGGGCGATGCGGCGGTCGAAGTTCTCCTTAAACACGAACCACGCCAACAATGCCGTCAGGACGCCTTCAAGGTTGAGGAGTAGTGATGCGGAAGCAGCGGGTGTCGAGGCGAGGCCCAGCATCAGCAACAGCGGCCCCACGACACCGCCGAAAAAGACTGCCCCGCCGAGCCAAGGAAGATCGGCACGTTTCAAAGATGCTTCCTTTGACTCCCTTCCCGTCAACCGTAAGGCGAGTAAAAACCAGAGGGATAAGCCGCATCCCGAACCAAGGTAGAGCAGGCCCGCCAGAACCCACGGGTCCACACTCCCCAGCAGCAACTTGGATAGGGGCGTGCTTGCACCGAAGAGCGCAGCGGCGGCAAGGGCATAAACTACTCCGATTGGGAGCCGAGTGCGTGGGACCGGATTCATTGGAAATACTCCTTCAAGATCGCTGACAGCAATTCCTGGTTCGCCAGCCCGGTGTTTGTCTACTTGAAGGCTCCGTCCGTTTTCCCTCGTCGCACCATCACTCCGCAGTAGGCATAGAGCGCATCGTACACGATCCACTCGGCGGCGTTGACCTCGTGATCGTCCTTGAAGCCCAGGTGCCGGAAGCCGTCGGCAATGGCGTTCAATCCTGCCGATTCGGGTTGGTGCCAAAGCGAGTTGCCGGTGTCGGCCCGTTGACAATTTTCGCCAATAGCACAAGAGCGGGGTTGCTGTTCAGGGCATGTTTCTTGACGATGGCGTCGAAGGAGCATTCCTTACCGTGATGACCGAGTTCCACGTCCGGCACGTCGTAGGAGATGGCTCCTTCTCGCTGAGCAGTCTCCATCACCTTGTTTGACTCGTTCTCGTGTGACGTAATTCATTGTAGATACTCCTAAATTTAGGACACGCTGCGCCGTTCAAGGTTGGCTAATTTCAACTGCATTACCGAATTCAACTCTGGCGTGAAAAATGGCGGGGGCCGAACTGGCTCAATCGGGCCGGGATTATGCGTGGAGTTCGGAGAGTAGCGCGGCAAAGCCAGAAGCGCGTCCGAAAAGCGCGGGGACGACGAAAAAATCGCTTCAAAAAGTGGGGAGAAACGAAAAGGGCAGGCGTCGAGTTCGCCTGCCCTTTTCGTTGTAAATCCTTATGCTGCTTGATTACCGAAGGTGGGACTTGAACCCACACCCCCTTGCGGGGACCGGATTTTGAGTCCGGCGCCCTCTCGACGCAAGCAGAAATCTAGCAAACAAGTTGCGGAAAGCCCATCTTTTCCTTTGGCCCATTCGTTGGCCCGTGAAACGCAAATCGACCCCGACTTGGTCCGGCTGATCGACGTTTGGCCGAGCCTTCCCCCCGACCGCGAAACGGATGATCCTGGCTGCCTTAGAAGCGAGCGTGTCGGACAAGTAGCCTCCCGGAAGCCGACATCATCACGGCGGAGTGGATTGCGGATGAAACTGAAGACAGATTTCGCGAGCACGTGCCCCATTTCATGAAAGCTTGTCCCCACCTGGCGCGACCGTACACTATTTGCACGCGGTTACATGCTGAAAACGGAAGGGTGGTTGTATCATGAAGCTCCGAAGCGGCGTCCTAACATTGCTCGGTGTGTTTCTGCTGATGTCCGGCCTACCGGCCCAGGAAAAGCAAAATGATGCCCTGGCAAAGGCGTTGCAGGAGGCGGATCTGGTGTTCACCGGCAAGATCGAGAAGGTCAATCCAATCGGGCGAACCAACAGCATCCCGCCCAGCACATTCGGTGATATTGCATTCAAGGACACCAAGGCGTTGCGCGGTCCACCCCTCGAAGTCGGTAAGTTCAATTACAGCTTCCGCAAGGGCATGACGAACATGGACCTGGCGGCGCAAGGCCAAGTGCTGGTTACGGTCAAGCAAAAAAGCGTGACGGTGATCGTACCTGTGACGGAAGCAAATCTCGCTCTCGCAAAAAAAGTGGGCGACGACAAAGGTTTCGTTGATCTCTTCAACGGCAAGGATTTGAAGGGATGGAAAATCTACCTCACGGACCAAAAGGCGGATCCGGCCAAAACCGTCGTCGTCAAGGACGGCGAAATCCAGGTTTCAGGTGAGCCATTCGGTTATCTGTACACGGAGAAATCCTACAAGAATTACGTCATTCGCTACTCGTGGAGGTACCCCAAGGACCAGCCCGCCAAGACCACCATGAACAGTGGTTTGCTCCTGCACATCCAAGAGCCTCACAAGGTCTGGCCGAAGTCGATCGAACCGCAGGGTCGCTACCAGGACCACGGCAAGATCTATTTTCCCGGCTGGACCAAGGAGGACAAAGGAGCCAAGGAATCGACCTTCGACGCGGCGGCACAGAGGAAGGCGCTCAAAGAAAGCCATCAGTGGAATACGACCGAAGCGACCGTCAAAGGCGACGGCTCGATATCCGTGCGTATCAACGGCATCCCCGTTAGCACGGCGAAAACGGAGTTGACCAGCGGGCTCATCGGTTTCCAGTCCGAAGGCGCACGCATTCACTTTAAGGACATCAAAATCAAGCTGGATTGACAGCGTGGGAGCAATTCCAGCGACTCAACCTTCGCCCGCTTGAAGGCGCACCTATGGCGTAAAGACGAGGCAAGAAGTCTCAGGCAATTCGCAACTACCTAACCGCCAATCCGAATGCGAAAGCAAAGGAAGTCGTCGAAGCACTCGCGAGCAAGAGCGTCAAGGTCAATAGCAAGGCACGACTGACCTGCTGACACTCCTCGTCGCATAGCTTGGCGTGCCGACAAGCGTTCTCGGCTAGGTCTTGCTCTCGTAACTTAACGCGCTCGGCTTGCGGCCAGTGGCCGCGGCGGACTTACGCCGTTGTCTGCGCCAGCTGGTCGGCCGTGGTCATGGTTGCGATGGCGCGTGTTCACAAACCCGAGGCCGCCACAATTGAATGTTTTAACGGCGCCAGCCGAATACCACCGGACGGCCACGTTGCCGAGGAGGTCGTGAATGACTTTGCAAGCTGGATCACAGAGAAGGATTGATGGTGGTGCATTGCGCCAGGGCGTATCGCTCGAAGTTGCCATCGCGTCCGTCGAAGACGCGCTTGCGGCCCAAGCCGGTGGCGCTAACCGACTCGAACTCAATGCAGCGCTTTTGCTGGGCGGGCTGACGCCATCGCTCGGCACGCTGATCGAGGTGAAAGCTGCCGTTCCGTTGCCGGTGATGGTCATGATCCGACCACGACCCGGCGGTTTCGCTTACAGTGACGCCGACTTCAAGGTAATGCAGCGTGACGCAGACATTGCCTTGCAACACGGGGCTGATGGGATCGTCTTCGGCATCCTGACTGCTGATGGCCGAGTGGATGTGGACCGTTGCCGCAAACTGCTGCAGCAAGCTGGTGATCGCGAGGCGATTTTTCATCGTGCCTTCGACGTTACGCCGAATCCGTTCGATGCGCTGGACCAGCTGATTGAAATTGAATTTCATCGTATCATGACCAGCGGCCAGGAGGAGTCCGCATACAACGGTGTGGAGATGATCGCCGAATTGGTCCGTCGAGCTGCCAAGCGTATCGAGATAATACCCGCCGGAGGCATCAATCGCTTCACAGTTGGAGACGTGGTTGCCCGCACTGCGTGCGATCAGATCCACGCCTCGCTCCGAACGAAGCGGGAAGATCGCTCGGTTGCCGCTAGATCGCAAGTCTCTTTCGGCGGGTCGGTGCGGATTCCAGAGGTTTCATTTGACGCCACCAGAACAGAGGAAGTTGCGAAATTGCGAGAACTACTATCACGCTGAGGAAAAATAATCGAGGGTTGCCTGCAACTCGGCGTTCCGCCGGTGCTTTGAGGAAAGCCCGGAAGGCCGCAAGCGGTTACCAGCACCTTCGCCAGTGCCAGCATTGATGTGACGTGTGCAGGCTGAGCGCGCAATTGGCGGTGGCAGATCGGAACCGACCTAGTGGCGTTGGCAGGGTGCGCCATAGCGCCTTCACCAGCAACACCGGGATCGGCGACAGCGACGACTCCCGTAAGCCAGGTCGTCAACGCCACCGGACCGGCCCCGGCGGTGGTATCGGCAACGGTCAACGGCGGGGCTTCGATTTACTTCGCAAACTTCGCGATTCGACCCTTCGGGCCAACAGCCCAGCCTTCACCGGGCGCAGTGAAGCCCACGCTGTTGTAATTCTCTCTGTCAAGCAGCTTCCACGTATCACCGTTGTCCAACGAAACATGGGATCCCGATGTGCCGACCGCGACCCAACGATCCTTCGCCCAGGCCACGGCAGAGCGAAAGGGAAGCCGCTTGTCGAGGAGCGTCCACGTCTTGCCGCCGTCGGCAGTGATTGCCGCGGTTGCGCCAATGTCGTTGGGCTTCTTATAATCGCCGCCGACGATCATGCCGTGTTGTTTATCGCGGAAGGCAATCGAGAAAATACCGGCGGACTCGGCGCCAGCAGTGATTGGCGTGTCGGTTACCTCCCAGTTCTGACCTCGATCCCTGGAATGAAACAGCCGCGCCGTTTTGGCTCCCCCCGTAGCGAACCAGACATCGTTTTCGCCGTGGGTGATGAGGCAGGTCCCGCTGGCTGCGAAGGCCCCCTCGCCGGACAAGGCCGGCGGGAGGGCTTTTGCCGCAAGCGGCTTCCAGTTGGCGCCGCCGTCTGCGGTGACAATTAACTGAAACTGCCCTTTGACGGGGTCGCCGAGGGCAATGCCGTTTTTCTCATTCCAGAAGGCGAGGGCATCGAAAAAGGCCGCAGGGTCGGCGTTTTTGAACTGCATCACCCAGGACTTGCCGCCATCGATTGTTTTGTAAATGCGTGAAGCGTTGCCAGGGCCGGCGCTGAGCAGATAGGCCGTCGTCTCCCCAAACGCCTCGACATCGCGAAAATCGAGCTTTTCGGCGCCCGGCACGGTTCCGACGGACCACGTTTTGCCGGCGTCCGTGGTTCGGGCGTATGTCCCCTTTGTGCCGCTGACCCATGCGACATTCGCACTCACAGCGGAAAGGCCGCGGAAATCGGATTTGCTGCCGCTGGTCTGCGTTTGCCACTGGGCGAAAGCGATTGAATCGCAGAGGCCGAAAAGAATCACGGCGAGAAAGAAGTATTTCATGGCGGTTTTGACCCTGGGTTTTCTGGACAATATACAAGCCGACACGTTGTTGGCCGACCGAATAACCCCGACACCGGAACGTGGAGTGCGTACGTTTTCCGATACAACCATGCGTACAACGCCGGTACGTTCGATACCCATGACGCTGCCGCTCGTGCTTACGGGGCCGGGTTGAGGAGAGAAAATCCGGAGCCGGCGAACGCGCCGCAAAGAGCGGAACGGCGAGCTGAACCGGCGACGGATGCGCAGAACCCGTACGCACAGCCAGATGAGCGGGCGCAAGTTGAAGGGTGATTGGTTGAAGGGTATTATCGCAGCCCATGAGCCACGCGGTTGCCAACCGTTGCCTCCGGGGCCGGTGTTTATTACTACGCCACGCGCTACGCCCACCCGTGACGGTAACTCTGCCGTTCCGGGTGATCTTTCCCCGCCGGCATAATTCCAGTAGCAAGGATGGTCGGTTCACGCCGGGGGCGGATTCGGCGGTTGCGTGGGATGCAGTTTGTTTTGGTACTTTTGCCAGGATTGCGTCAGCGACCGAAGCAACACGGGAACTTGCGGAGCGCTCAAGAATACGCGGGCAACGATCACAGCCTTGGGATAAGAGTTGCAAATGAACTCCAGGCCGAATTCCGTCGCCGTATGTACGATCATGGCCGAATTCGCGTAAACGCCGATCATTACGTCTTCGGAGATTTTCAGATCCTGGTAGATTTCCTCGATGGTGGGCGGCGTAGCCTGGGGTGCGGGCATCGGCAAGGAAAGCTGAGTTGTCCCAAACTTTTGCCGATAATTTTCGAGATTCGCATTTAGAGTACTGATTAGTTGTGGGACGAGTGTGAAAGGCAAGAAGACCCGAGCCACGAGTTGATGGGGTTGGTTCATACGCAAGACGAAGTCCAACACGAATTCCGACGCCCCCTGTAACACGAGGACGCCCGTCGCGAATACGCCACGGGCTACCTTCTCTGGCACTCGGGCGCTGACGTTGGCGAACTGAACATCCTGGCTATACGTGGACGGATCGCGCTTGCTCCCCTCGTTTCCGAAGTTGGATGGTGTGCTCATCAGGTCTTTCCTGTTACGAAAAATAGCGACGGCTGGCTCCGCGCGACTGTGCAACCCCGGAGCGAGTGGTCCACACGATTTCGCTTCCAGTCCGCGTTCACCGGTAATGTCATTCTACCAGCAATTTGCAAAAGCGCCTCGTTGAGGCCACCTTCCCTTGCGCTTTCCTGTTCAATCATGCTACAACTGAAGGACTGAGGCAATCACCATGAACACGTTCAACGACAACGATCCCGCGAATCGCCAGCCACGAGAATAGTCCGCCCGACTCGGCACGCTAGCCGCTCAAAACTTCGCTTCACCGCTTACCATGCCTACACACCTGACTGCCATCCTTGATCTCCTTCGGCAGCAAAACCGCAAGGAAGACACCGACCACAAGATCCTGGCCCACGAGTTCATTTTGGGGAGCTAACGGCTACGCCGCCAACTCTGTCAGAAACGTCGCAATCTCGTCAGTCACCGCTTGCCGACGGGGCCATCAAAGCAAACGGAGCACATTGAGTACCTGGTGTCCGGATTTCCACAGGTCGTCGATCAATGCTTCCACCGCGACCCCGGTAAGCCGTACCACGCATACGTGTCGGTCACGTTGCTGTGCCGTGATCAGGCTGTGTACACGCACGTTGTGCAGACGAGCGAGCTTACTCACCAGATCCAAAATGTCTTCGCTTTTGGACAAGTCAAAGGTGACGCGCACGCCGCCTGAAGCGGACGCAAGAATGCTAACGAACGCGCGGAAAATGTCCGACTCGGTGATCAAGCCCACAAGAGTCTCGTCGCGGACGACTGGCAGCGCTCCGATTTTTCGATCGCGCATTATTCGGGCAGCCTCCTCGATGGGGGATTCGGGCGTGGTGATGATCGGATGCCGCTGCATGATATCTGCCACGGTGGTGGAAGTCAGAAATGCCTCGGGCCTTGGCCCGAACGGATTAACATCCGGAGGGAAAGCGCGGTGAAGGTCCGATGCGGAAACGATGCCAATCAGCCCAAGGTATTGCGAGTGCGATGCCACAACCGGCAATCGCCGGACGTGTTTGGCAGTCATCAAGGCGGCAGCATCAATAATGCTGGTTTCCGGGGCAACCGTAACCAACTCCGAGGCCATCCACATGCTCACGATCATCGTTTTTCCCCTTGACCTGCCTTCATCTTCAAGTCGCTTTGCATCACAACGACCTGATACGGATTCCAGGTTGACATCGTGTAGTAGATTCGGCATCCTTCTTCGGTCGCTTTCGTGAACCGCGCCATGAGGTACGGCCCATACTCCCCGCCCCATTCGTCTTCTCGTTTCGGATCGCTCAGCGCGTCCTTCTTGTCTTTGAATTTGGCCGAGATGTGCATGAATTGGCCATAGCCGTTGTCACGCCACGGCTCGAATACGATCGTACCATCCGACCACGGACCCCACGGCGTTTTGGCAGACCGCATGGTGATCCCGCGCGGCTTCGCGGCATTGTACAGCATCACGTAGCGCTTGACCTGCGGCAGATACGCAACCGAAAACTCACCAATCTGATCGTACCGAAACAGCACTACCGCTTCCGCTTCCTTCGGCAGCCACTTCGGCTGTCCGTCCTTGTCCAGGCCAGCGAAATAATGCACCTTGGTTGGATCGCCGATCTCCGCCGGCTTGACGCGGGCGAGGTAGACACTGCTCTTGCGGTAGTCGCCGCTGCCATAGATGTACACCCAACCGTCAGCGGACCAAAGCGAGACGTTGATGAACTTGCCACGCGACAATTCGTGGAGCAGCTTGAACGTCTTGCCGTGGTCGTGGGAGCTGGCGAGCACTGATCGTCCCATCGTCTTCTTTTCGGTGTGGTCGGTGGTGCAAACAACGTAAATGACCCCGCCGACGGAGATGCCGCCGCTGGGAATCTCGAAGGCCCCCTGCTTGATGCCGGGCACGGTCAGCGGCAGCCATTTCCCATCTTTGTCTTTGTGGAAGTCGAGAACGATCTTCTCAGGATGGGCACTGGTGGTCCAGGCCATCACGTCCCGCTCGCCTGGCCGGCCCCAGGTGTCGCCGAAGAGAAAGTAGAGCTTTCCGTCGTGCTCAAACGAACTGCCGAGGTCGGTCGCAAGGACGCCGAACCGCTTGCTGGTTTGGCTGAGGGTCGGCTTGCCGATTGCTCGGTCAGTGTCACCTGTCAACTGGCAGACTCTTTTTGTGGAATTTGGCACCAAGATCAATTCATCTGCGGCAGCAGATGATGCGTTGATACCAATAGTGAAAGCTAAGACGACAAAGAAACGCATGCCGCATGTCTCCATTCGAAATGGCGTCCGGGTTCTTACACGTGATGTCGGAGGATACAATCGTTGTGAAACCAGTTTATCCGACGCACGTTCACGCAACCAGTTTGACGCTAATACACTGACGCGTTTCGCAATGGTTGCACGCTTCTGTTCACGTTCTGGCTTTCTTCGCAGGAGTCTGAGCGACGATGTGACCTGATTTGACGGCTTCCATCATCATGTTGTAATCGCGATTTGCCTGGTCTGCATAGGCACAAGCGAAGGAGGCAACGGCATCATCAAACGTCTCGGCTGATCCCAGGTACCCGCTTATCGAGGCGGCGTCTCCCGACTTGGCGTGCCCGCGAGCCAACGCCGCACCGCACATCGTGACGTACAGGGTGAAGTCCGACGCCGACATGCCTTCAAGAACGACGCCGGTTTTCATATCGCGTAGTTGTCGAAAATAGAAATCACGGCCATCGACGCTCGACCAACCGAGGAACATGTCGCTCGCCGATTGAAGGATTCGCTGTCCGCACACGACGCGCTGAGCGTGATTGGGGTACTTGCTCTTGCCCACGAACGGCTCAAGCACCGAAGCGACCGCCTCCTTGTATTGCAGGACGAGCAGGTCGTCCTCTTCCGCCATGAGCAACAGAATCAGGCAGCGCGTGCCGACGCTGCCAACGCCCACGACCTTGATCGCCGTGTCAATGTCGTGGTAGCGCTCCAGCAAAGCGCGCCGGTCCTCCTGCAGCGTATCGCGATAGTGCTTGAGAAAACGTTTTGAATTGGCATGGACCGAATTGTCGCCGGATGGATGAAAAATCAGCGGCGGCTTATCGCGGAAACGCCGTTTGCCATCGACAACCTCGGTGAGCTTGGCAACGAGATTCTCGTTGGAACGCGGATCGCAGATGGCGCTGGCCTTGCTCGGTCGGCCTTGGGAGTAGACGCGCTGCATTAGATCCAGGAGGGGCTTGCCGTCCATGCGTTCATACCAGAGATCGAGCGTATGCATGCCAGCGTATCGCCGCATTTGCTCGCGGTAGCTTCGGACGCACGCGCGGACCGCCTTTTGTGCGGCCTTCTCCGTAAGGCCAATATCGCGCCCGGCCGCCACCACGCTGGCCGCCAGTCGTTTGACGTCCCATTCCCAGGGACCGGGCAGCGTTTCATCGAAGTCGGTTATATCGAATACGAAGTTGCGTTCGGGTGTGCCGAAGCCGCCGAAGTTCATCAAATGGCAGTCACCGCAGAGCTGGACCTGAATGCCGGTGGTCGGCGTCGCGGCCAGATCGAATGCCATCACTCCCGCGGACCCGCGCAAGAACGCGAACGGTGACGCCGTCATACGGCCATAGCGTATTGGAATTAATTCCGGAAGTCGTCCTATGCTCGATTCTTCCAACATAGCGACCACGTCGCGCCGATCTTTGGCGGGCTCCCACAGCGCATGCGAGGCTCGGGGCACTCGCTCCCGCAGCGCCTTGCCTTGTGCCAACCGCTCAGCGATCGTCGGACGGGCGTTCTGAGACATAAGCCACCATTTTTGCTTCATCGCATCAGTTCATCTCGATAAGCGAATACCGCGGGCGTGCCGCCGGTGTGCACGAAAACGACCTGATCCTTGGCTCCCAAGCGGCCGTGGCGAACGTCGTCGATGAGCCCTGCCATTGCCTTGCCGGTATAGACCGGATCGAGCAGAATCCCCTCGGTGCGTGCAAGCAAATCCAGCGCTTCGCGGCAGCCGGATGTCACGACGCCGTAGGATTCGCCAATGTAGTCATCGCGGATATCAATGTCCGCAGCTGTGATGCGATGCGGCAAGCCCAGGAGCGCCGCCGTCGCGTTACCGACTTCAGCGAGGTCCTTCGGCGTGTCCCACGGCCAGCGAATGGGGGATAAGAGACGAACCTGACCAGGCCAGCCGAGAATTGCCCTGCCAATCGCGAGTCCAGCGCCAGTCGCGCCCGCGGCGGCGCAGTATATGTGCGTCGGCTCGATGCCGAGCGCCCGCGCCTGTTCGAGCATCTCCGCAAGGGTCAACGCATAACTGACCGCCGCGATCGGTCGGCCGGTCACGCGATCCCAGACAAACGGCCGACGTCCTGCCGCGCGCAGTTCCTTTGCCTTGGCGAGCAATAGATCGTCGAGGGCTGGCCCCATCGGTGTGTCGATGATGGTGATATGAGCGCCTAACAGGTGATCGAGCAGCAGGTTGCCCTGGACGTCGTCATTGTGCGCGGCTCGGGTGAGATAGAGGTAGCATTCCAGACCCAGCTTGTTGCATGCCGCCGCCGTTTGACGGCAGTTGTTCGACTGCACCCCGGCGCCCCAGACGAGGCAATCGGCGTTGCATTGGAGGGCAGCACCGAAGAGGAACTCGTTGTGCCGGGTCTTGTTGCCCCCCATGACCATGCCCGTACAGTCGTCGCGCTTAATGAAGACACGCGGCCCGTTCATCCGGGCCGCAAAGCGCCGGACCTCTTCAAATGGGGTGGGCAAGTGCGCTAGCGCCACCCGCGGCAGTTTCGCGGCCGCTTGACGCAGTTGATCGACGGTTAGTGGCGTTGACATCTATCCCTCCTGCAGTTCCCGACGGTTAGTTCGCGCACTTCCGCCGGAGGAGTGGTCCGCGGCTCGGCGAACATAAGTTTCGATTATTCAAAAGAGCGACCTTGGACCAGGTGACTTCTCAAGCATGTTTACGCAAAGCTGTGAACAAGG